>Ga0187770_10000301_pt1 | contig 24418 bp, 18 predicted proteins | sample 0116_SJ02_MP02_2_FD_133154 | JGI IMG/M metagenome (GOLD analysis project Ga0187770, IMG submission 133154) | Tropical peat soil microbial communities from peatlands in Department of Meta, Colombia - 0116_SJ02_MP02_20_MG | ecosystem: Environmental > Terrestrial > Soil > Wetlands > Peat | place...
CTGCAGCAGGTCACGGCCGGCGAAGGCGATGACGCGGAGCTGGATGTTTCGAGTGACGGCAAACGCCTGGTGTTTGCCACCCTGCGCTCAAACGTGGGACTGGCACAATTGGATATGCCGGGCCGACCAGGCGATGCGAACGTCAAAGCTCTGGCGAGCGACCCAGCCCGCAACGAGTATGGCCCGGCGTACTCGCCCGACGGAACGCGCATCGCTTTCTTCACCAATCTCAAAGGCGCCGAGAACGAGAGCATCGGCGTCGCCGATGCGAACGGCGGCAACGCAGTGCAACTCGTGCGGGACGCGCGCATCAACGTCTTTCCGCACTGGACGCCAGATGGAAACCACCTGGTGTATCACTCGAATGAGAAAGAAGGAGCAGGGGTCGAGTACCGGAGCGTTGCCATTTCGGGTGGAGCTCCGGAAACCATCCTGCACGCCGAGCAATTCAGCTATTCTGACGTCGGCCGAGACGGCCGGTTGCTGTACCAAAAAACAGGCGGCGAAGTGCAGGCCTTCGATCCGCGAGACGGCAAGACTCTGACCCTGGGCGCGCTCCCCAATGCATGGGGCGTGCGCTGGTCCCCGGATGGCGCGTCCGTTGCTTATTTGGTTGGGGCGCGCCGAAAAGATGATCCGGATACCGGCCTCTGGATTACCGATTTCAAGACTGCGCCGCGGCAGATTTTTCGCGGCTGGGTACCGGAGTACGCCGTCGATGCGCACGACGGCATCTACGTCCTGAAAGGCAAGGCCGATCTCAACGGAGAATTGTGGAAAGTGAAGTGGGACGGTTCCGGACTTACGCGCATCTCAAGGACTATCCCCCTTCTCTATAACAATAACTTTCACGTGGACGCAGGTAACCAGTTTGACGTTTCTCCCGATGGCCGCCGCGTCGTCTTCCAGACTCAGCAGGTTCTGCAAGAGAACATCGGGATCATCGACAATCTGAATTAGGCGGCAAGGCCCGGCAGAAGAGGTGGAGTACCCGGAAGTCGGCTTGTGACGACCCATCGCAGCCGCCTGCCGGTTGACGGGCAAGCCGGAAGTTGAAGGTTGAGATCATAAAAAGCTACCTGCACTCCCTACCTGTGATCTCTGCATGTGAAACGTGTGAAAGACGCGTGAAGAGTATGCTCAACACGGTCTAAGCTGTTATCTTTCCCGCTCGGTGGTGGGTTGACACTGTGGAGATGCGCTCGGGGAGCCTACATCCAATGTGAAATGCTTTTACATCGCAAAGGAGACACAGTCGTGAATAACGTTAAGCACGCACTTTTCGGTGCGACGGGAGCAGTTGGAAAGGCATTGGCGGCAAAGCTGGCAGAGCGGGGCCAACCGTTTCGTGTGGTCGGACGTTCCGAAGAACGCTTACGGAAGGATTTTAGGCTCTATGAGCCGCTTGTCGAATACTGCGCAGCGGACCTGAGCGATTCAGCCGCAGCAGCACGAGCCGCTGCAGGGGTCGACACCATTTTCTATACAGTGGGAGTTCCCTACCCTCAGTTTGAACAGCATCCAAAACTGACGCGAATCGCCCTCAAAGCCGCTGCTGCCGCTGAAGTGCGGCACTACGTCCATCTGAGTACCGTGTATCCGTATGGGGTGCCCCTGCAAGAGTTCGTCAGTGAGTCTCACCCGCGGGATCCACAGACTTTCAAAGGACGGATGCGCAAAGAACAGGAAGACCTCGTGCTGGCCGCAGATAATCCGAAAGGGATGCGAACGACCATCTTGCGCCCACCGGATTTCTACGGCCCGGACTCGGAATTGAGTTACGTTCGCGCGATCTTTGATGCTGCGCTGAACGGTGGGACCGCCAACGTGATCGGACCCATTGACACGCCACATGAGTTCATCTTCGTCCCGGACTTGGCTGAAACGCTGATCGCGCTCTCGGAAAAAGAGGAGGCTTACGGCCAGGCGTGGAACGTCGCTGGTCCCGGCCTGATAACCACCCGACAGTTCGCCGAGCAAGTTTTTGCGGCAATTCATCAGAAGCCGCGTCTTCGCGTCGCAGGCAAGTTCATGTTGCGCGTCTTGGGACTCTTCAACCCGTTCCTGCGTGAGGTCGTCGAGATGCACTATCTGTGGACCACTCCTGTGAAACTCGACGACACGCGTTTGCGGCAACTACTTCCGAATCTGCCCAAGACTCCTTATGCGGAAGGAATCCGTGCAACGATGGACGCGATGCGGACGCGTTTCGTTGCAGTGGCAGCCTGAGCAGCCTGTTGCTCCTACCTGCGCATTTGGAAAGGTTAACAAGCGTGATCGTCCGAAACCTTAGGCTCGCACCGCTTGCAGGTACTCAGACGAGACCACAGTAAGCTTATCCCCTCCACGATTGTGTGCGGACCACAAGGCCTCCAGTTCTCCGCGAAGGTTTTGTGAGCGTAGTTCATCTCGATAGTTTGTTTCAGCCGTGAGTCGCTCTTCAAGCGGCGTGAAGTTGCGAGTGAGGATCTTGAAGTCGCTAGTCTTGAGTTTGGGCACGACGAGATTATTCGTTCGAGGCCCTGCCCAGGTGCATCCGCCAAGTCTACGAAGGCCATGCCTTCGTGAGCCCGCTGGAGTTGGATTTCTTGTTGGACCTGGTGATCTCTACCAGTCCATTAAAGGTCCAGGCGTCGCGCGGAATGGCTCGTTTGACGGTGCGCGAACGCGATGTTGTCCACCTGGTCGCGGACGGCATGAGGAACCAAGAGATCGCCAATAAATTGGCGCTCAGCGAACACACCATCCGTAATTACCTCCTACGGATCTACGACAAACTGGGCATATCCAGCCGCGTGGAGTTGGTCCTGTATGCGGTCAGTGGTACGGATTCAGCGCCAATGCCAGCGAACGAGTAGCCGGAGTGAGTCGCCAGAGGCTGGATTTGTAAAGGGATGGCTCCTCCCTTCCAGAGGAGCCATTCTCCTTTTGCGCATCGGACACGCGAAGGCTCGGGATGAGCGGCTATCTCGGGCTTCTCTTCGAAAATGAAGCGATTTCCGTATAGAAGCAAAATTGACCAGTTTCGTGCCGGATGCGACCGGTCAGGCCTCGCCGCAATTAGGAAGGGAGATGAGATTTTTCCCGCGAGAGGCTGCTCATGGCAACAGCAGGTTCAAGGTCTTCTGGGTCGAGACGCGGAAATCAGACCAGGTTCCTCCAGCAACCCGTCGTTGAACCGAAACAACGAGTGAAGACGGACTCCAAAAGGAGGGCAGTAGTTTGCTTACTACGGCTCAGCCCTTTCTTCCGTCGCCTCTATTCCAAACGATTGCAGTGCAAGGTAACTTGGCCCAAATCTCTTGATATTCTCATGCTGCTTTTCGTACAGATCGAAATGTCTCTCCTCGTCATTGACCAAGCGCTCAAAGATTTGCTTTGAAGCCGCATCGGAGTTAGCTGAACATGCCACAGCCGCTTCGTTGTAGGTCTTAGCGCCATCAAACTCCATTTCCATCGCCTTCTGTAGAGCTGCTTCAGGCTCCAGGATTTTCTGGACAGGGCCAGCGGGGACCATCTCAACGTCACCGTTCAAAAACAGAATGCGCTCCGCGAGCAATTCCAGGTGTCCCATTTCCTGGATCGCAATTCGTTTGAACAATTGCGCAAGAGGCTTGAAACCTTGGTCGTCGAGATGAAAATGGAAATACATGTACTGATGCACCGCCTGAAGCTCATCGGCAACGCCCTTGTTCAGGAGACGAATACTATCCGCCTTTTTCATACGCTTGCCTCCGATCCCTTTACAGCTTCCGTTCCTGCGTCGATACGAACGGACGCGCCGCTCGCGTCGGGGTAGTGCTCTCTTCCTTCACTCCCTGTGGGCTATGTACTTTGATTCGCACACTGATTCCGTGACGCGAGTCACCTTGGCATGCTCCTGTAAACAACGAGTTTTGTTTGGCAGGTGCCTAGGCCCTAGTCGGCAGATCAGAAAGGTGCCTCCCAGTACCCACTTGGGTGGTTACGCCGTTTACCGAAAGCTGGGTTTTTATAAGGGGTTTAGAATTGGTTCGTAACAGTGCGCCAGACATAAAAAGAGTACACTAACGGCGAAGTTGAGCACGGTTCACCAAAAGGAGGAGGACCGCGTGGCTCACCGATCGCAGCATGTTGTCGGAGCGGATCAACTCGGAAAGCTTATTGAGGCGGTAGCCTACAAGGGCTATCAAGTAATTGGGCCTACACTGCGCGACGGGGCAATCGTCTACGACCTTATAGGATCAGCCGATGATCTGCCCAAGGGGTGGACGGACGAACAGAAGCCAGGGTATTACCGACTGCAACGCCGCGACGATGAAGCTCTCTTTGGATACGCGGTCGGACCCCAGAGCTGGAAAAAGTATACCCATCCCGCAGAGGTACGCCTCTGGTCTGCCGAGCGCCAAGGCACCACATTCCGAATCCTTAACAATGAAGAGAGGCTCGAACGTCCGCGTGCGTTTTTGGGAGCCCGGGCATGCGAACTGGCCGCGATCGCGGTGCAAGACCGCGTCCTGCTCGAAGATCGATGCGGTGATCCTATCTACGATCGTCACCGTCGCGGCGCGTTCATCATCGCTGTCCAATGCACGTACGCAGCGGCAACCTGTTTCTGCGTGTCGATGGGCACAGGGCCTCAAGTTTCAGGCGGGTTTGATATCGTCCTGACAGAACTGCTCGACTCCAAAGGGCATCGCTTCCTGGTCGCTGCGGGTAGCGATCGCGGAGTCGAGGTCCTCGCGGAATTGAAGATTGTTTCGGCCACGGAACAAGACTGTCAGGACGCCGCTGTAAAAGTGGAAGCGGCGGCCAGGCAGCAGGTGCGCAGCCTCGATACCACGGGGATTAAGGAGCTTCTCTACGCCAATTTTGAGCACCCGCGCTGGGGCGACGTAGCGAATCGTTGTTTGACGTGTGCCAATTGCACCATGGTCTGCCCAACATGTTTTTGCACTTCCATAGAAGATGTGAGCGACATTAGCGGAGATCACGCCGAACGCTGGCGCCGCTGGGACTCCTGCTTCACACAAAACTTTTCTTATATTCACGGAGGGAGTGTCCGAACTTCGGCCAAAGCCCGATATCGTCAGTGGATGACCCACAAGCTCGCCTCGTGGATAGATCAGTTCGGCACTTCGGGCTGCGTTGGCTGCGGTCGTTGTATTACCTGGTGTCCGGTGGGCATTGACATCACGGAAGAGGTCCGGGCTATCCGGGAAGGAGGAGAGAATGGAAACCCTTGAGCGCGTCATCGCCGAGCACCCGTTCTTTGCCGACCTCGATGACAGCTTTACAAATCTGATGGTGAGCTGTGCTTCGAATGTGCGGTTCAAAACGGGTACATACATTTTCAAGGAGGGAGATGCAGCAAACACCTTCTATTTGATTCGAGCGGGGAAGGTGGCGCTGGAAGTTCATGCACCTCAACACAACCCGATCATCATTTCAACGCTCGACGTGGGCGAGATTCTGGGGTGGTCGTGGTTACTGTCACCTTTTCAGTGGAAATTTGATGCCCGGGCGGTCAATGAAGTTCGCGCCATAGCGCTCGATGGACAATGCCTGCGGACCAAATGCGAAGAAAACCATGACTTGGGCTACGAAGTTCTGAAACGGTTTGCGCGAATCATCGAGAAACGTCTGGACGCGACCCGCTTGCAGCTGCTCGATGTATACGCAGTTAGGCGTTGATCATGACTGCGATTACCCCAATTGATCCGATGCTCCCCCAGCCGTACCGGGTAGCAGAAGTATCGAAAGAGACTCCGGACACTTTTACCCTGAGGCTTGTTGCCGAGAACATCGTCAATGAAAGCGTGTTCCGGCCCGGTCAATTTAGCATGCTATGGGTGTTTGGAGTTGGCGAATTGCCAATCTCCATCAGCGGCGACCCAGCTTTGCACGACCGCTTGGTTTACACCGTACGTTCCGTCGGGCGGGCCACTCACTCATTGGTTAACCAGAAAGTGGGTCACAGTGTAGGTGTACGGGGTCCGTTTGGGGTGGGCTGGCCGGTAGAGGCCGCACGAGGCCGGGATGTGATTGTGGTTGCCGGCGGAATTGGTCTGGCGCCGTTGCGACCTGTGATCTACCAGGTTTTGCAGAATCGAAAAGACTATGGGCGACTGGTCATTCTCTATGGTGGGCGCAGCCCACGCGACCTGCTCTACCGCAAGGAACTCGGAAAATGGGCGCGCAGCCCCGAAACCCAGGTGCTCGTCACGGTCGACTACGGCGGTCTGAGCTGGCGCGGCCACGTCGGAGTGGTCACTACCTTATTTAAGTATTCTCGGCTGCACCCTGCCCGCTCGGTAGCGATGGTTTGCGGTCCTGAGATCATGATGCGTTTCGTTATACGAGAACTGGAAGGACAGGGACTTAGGCGCGACGATATTTATCTTTCTATGGAACGCAATATGAAGTGTGCGGTTGGTTTTTGTGGGCATTGCCAATATGGGCCGCATTTCATCTGCAAAGACGGTCCGGTCTTCCGGTATGAGCTTGTGCGCACACTACTGGAGGAATATGAACTCTGATTCCAAACACAAGGCTCGAATAGGGGTCTTCAAGTTCGCTTCATGCGACGGCTGTCAGCTAAGCCTACTTGATGCAGAAGATGAACTACTCGGCGTCGCAGGGGCAGTCGACATTGCCTACTTCCCGGAGGCCAGCCGCGCCATGTTGAAGGGCCCGTATGATATCGGGCTGGTCGAAGGCTCGATTACCACTCATGCTGATGCGCAGCGCATTCAGGAAGTGAGGCGCCAATGTAAGACTCTGATTACGATCGGCGCCTGCGCGACGGCCGGTGGCATTCAAGCTCTGCGCAATTGGAAGGACGTTGATGAGTTCATCCGGGTCGTGTATGCCACGCCCCAGTTCATCAGCACACTGAAGCTGTCGACTCCGATAGCTGAACACGTACCGGTAGATTTTGAATTGCGTGGCTGTCCCATCAACAAGTATCAGTTGCTGGAACTGATCACCGCGACATTGGCTGGCCGCAAGCCAAATATTCCTTCCTATAGCGTGTGCATCGAATGCAAACGCAAGGCCAACGTATGTATCGCAGTGGCTCGAGGTATCCCTTGCCTTGGCCCGGTAACGCAGGCCGGATGCGGAGCGCTGTGCCCCAGCTACGATCGAGGCTGCTACGGTTGTTACGGGCCTATGGAGACTCCCAATACCTCTGCTCTGGCCAGCCAGCTTCGCGTTCTGGGACAGGCCGATAGTCAGGTGGCCCGTGCGTTCCGCAGTTTCAACGCCTGGGCATGGCAGTTCCGCAAGGCCAGCGAAGAGTGTGAACGGACATGACAGGGCGAGCATCCAAAACAATTCGCGTCGACACGCTGGCGCGCGTGGAAGGCGAGGGATCGCTTTACATCAAACTCGTAGGTGAACGCGTAGCCGACGTCAAGCTCAAGATCTATGAGCCTCCACGTTTTTTCGAGGCGTTCCTTCGTGGGCGACATTATTCCGAGGCTCCGGATATCACTTCGCGGATCTGCGGCATCTGCCCAATCGCTTACCAGATGAGCGCCGTGCACGCCATAGAAAGGGCTTTGAGCGTCCAAATCACTCCGGCGGTACGCCTTCTTCGCCGTCTCTTTTTTTGCGGCGAGTGGATAGAGAGCCACACGTTGCATGTCTACATGTTGCATGCGCCCGATTTCCTCGGTTACCCGGATGCGATCGCAATGGCGAAAGACCATCGAGCAGTCGTCGAAAAAGCCTTGCGCCTAAAAAAAGTTGGCAATCGCATAGTGCAATTACTTGGCGGACGAGAGATTCATCCCATCTCCGCGGCCGTCGGGGGTTTTTACAAGACCCCTAGCAAACAACAATTGTGCGACTTGGCAGCCGATCTGGAATGGGCTCTCGAAGCGTCAGTTGAGACCGTGAAGTGGACCGCGGGGTTGGATTTTCCCAATTTCGAGCAAGATTACGAATTCGTCGCTTTGCGCCATCCCGACGAATATCCCCTTAACGAAGGCCGCCTCGCTTCGAATCGCGGGCTGGATATCGACACCGCAGAATACGAAGACCACTTCATGGAGTTGCACGTCAAGCACTCGAATGCCTTGCACTCGGTGGTGCGAGGGAGAGGTTCGTACTTCGTTGGTCCGCTGGCGCGGTTCAACTTGAATTTCGACAAACTGCCGGAGTCGGCGCGCAGAGCGGCCATCGATGCGGGGCTGCGGCCGCCGGTGAAGAATGTATTCCGCAGCATCGTGGTCCGTGCGGTAGAACTTGTCTTTGCCTGCATCGAAGCATTACGAATTATCCGCGAATATGAACCTCCAGTCGCATCGCGAGTTGAAGCACGCAACCGGATTGCTGTCGGCCAGGCGATTACGGAAGCACCGCGTGGCGTCCTTTATCATCGTTATGCTCTGGATGAAGATGGGATGATTCTTACGGCCAAGATCGTACCCCCGACCTCGCAAAACCAGAAGCGGATCGAGGATGATCTTCGCGAGTATGCGGCACAGTTGGTAGCCTGGCCCCTGGAAGAAGCCACCTGGAAATGTGAGCAGGCGATCCGTTGCTACGACCCATGCATTTCTTGCGCCACACACTTCCTCAAACTGGTAGTAGATCGTGAAAAGGGTTGAGATCTGAATGGTCATCATTGGTTGCGGAAATCGACAGCGAAGTGACGACGCGGCCGGAATCCTGGTCGCGGAGAAACTGCGGAAACTTGGCATTAAAGCCGAGATCTGCACTCGCGGATGTGCGGAACTGATAGAAGTATGGACGGGCGCCAAGGACGTGATCGTGGTCGACGCGGTTGTCAGCGGCGCCCCGGTGGGAACCATACGAGCATGGAATGGTCGAGAGGCGCCCCTTTCGGTCAGGACGCCTCCATCGACTCACGGCCTAGGCGTGGCAGAAGCGATCGAATTGGCCCGTGTTCTGGATCGTCTTCCATCCCGGCTGCAGGTCTACGGAATTGAGGGGCAACGATTCGAACTCGGAGCTGAGCTCTCGCCCGAGGTAATCGCTGCCATCGATGAAGTCGCGGGAAAAATCGTCGGCGATGTCAGAGCAGAACGAACGCCGCTGACTGGCTAAACTCTCGTCGTTCGGCAGGCCAATGACTCAAGAGAGTAATGGCATTGGTTTGCAGGGCGAATCATCGAGGATTGGATCATGACAATATGCGGTCAGCGGTACGGATTCGACTTCATTGCCCACGAAAGAGTAATTCGGCCTTATAACGGGAAGTGCTCCGGGCGCTGCGCTAGTGGCTCGTGTCTGCATATTTGACGGAACAGCCGTAAGGCCGCGTACTGGGTGTCTGCACTTGCATTCCTGCCATAGCCTGTGCCAGTGCGAGGCTGACGTAGTTTGTCGCGTTCGCAACATCCTCCAGGTCGGTCGTCGGTTTATCGTCAATCGCACCGCTGTAGATCATGACGCCCGCGGGGTTGATGACCACCATTTGGGGAGAGGTCTTCGCGTCGTACAGATGGCCGATCTCCCCGCTCGGGTCGAGCAGTGCCGCGGTCGGCGCGGCATGCATCTTTGCGAGGTACTCGTTTTCTTCGCTGGCAGTCACATAACCCTGCTTGCCCGGGGCGGAAGACACAACCGTGAACCAAATTACACCCTTGCTTGTCCATTCCTCTTGGAGTCGTTGCATGTTGCCGCTCTTATAGTGCTTGCCGACATAAGGACAACCGTTGTTGTGCCATTCGAGCACCACATACTTTCCACGATAGTCCGAGAGACGAACCGTCTCGCCGTTGCTTGCCGAAGCGGTGAAGTCCGGAGCCGGATCCCCCACCTTGGCCGCCCACATGTTGGGCAGAACCGCGCACAGTCCCAACGCAACAAGTGTCGTGAATCGAATCCAGCGTCTCATTTCTACTGTCCCTCCTCCATGAATTTCGCGGAGCGAATTCCTATGTCATTGTCGGTTACAGTCGCGCCCAGCTTACCAACCGGCACATCGATCAAGTAAGCCTGATCGCCCGAGAGGACCAGCACTCCTTTCAGGTCCTCGATTGGCTTGAGTAGCTGATCCGACTTCCGTAGCGTCAGTCGGAAGCCGCTGTCTGCAGCCAGGAGCTTCTGTGGCGCCGCATTGTCAATTTGCGATTCTACCAGCGGGAAGAAAACCGCTTGCGTTATTTTGCGGCCGAGGCTCACGGTGAGTACAAACGACTCATTCGCCCCCTCAATGCTGAATCTCCAGTTCTTTGGCGCAGGCCGGGGCAGAGATTTGCGCGTGGCGCTGAATAACTCCTCGATTTTGGTCTCCGGCGCCGGGGGCTGCGACTTGATGGGCAGGGCCAGAGAAAGGTGCGCCTTGCCCGGCAGGCACATTTCGCGGCACACGAGTACTTTCACCTCAGCGGCAAGCTGAGCGGTCTGCTGCGCTGGTAAATACGCTTCCGCATGAATCGGCACAATCAGCGTCACTGCGTCCTCGTAGCCAAAATCTACGATGCTGGATGTTCCAAGTCGCCGAGGTGCAGGCCACTCAATGGCGTCGGCAGTGAAGCCCGCTGGCAAATGCCATTCCACTCGCGGTGGCTCCCCGGAATCACCCGGATTGATCCAGTAGATATGCCAACCTTTTTCGAGTCGGAAGTGCAATCCAAGATTCACGGAATACCCTGCCGCAATCCATTGATTCTCTGCAATAAGCTCGACCGTGCCATGGGGAATGGCTGCACCCGACGCCCGCACACCCGCCGCGCAAAACGGCAATGTCACTCCGACTAGCAGAGTGCGCAGGAGGAGTATGCTCGGGGTACCAAGTCTCATTGCCCGGAAACAAGCTGCCCAATTCGCTTGCTCTAATGTGACGGCACTCGCGGTTCGTTGGTTTCGCGCCTATCCCGAAAACGTCGAACCGAGTCTTATCGGGAGACACGTCGCAAATGCTACGCACATCTGAAATCTCATACTGCGAAGTTACGACAAACTGGGAATTTCCAGCCGCGTGGAGTTGGTCCTGTATGCGGTCAGCGGGACAGATTCAGCACTGATGCCGACGAACGAGTAGCCGGAGTGAGTCGCTCGAGGCTGGATTTGTAAAGGGATGGCTCCTCCCTTCCAGAGGAGCCATTCTCCTTTTGCGCGTCGGACACGCGAAGGCTCGGGATGAGCGGCTATCTCGGGCTTCTCTGCGAAAACATAGCGATTCCCGTATAGAAGCAAATTGACCAGTTTCGTGCCGGATGCGACCGGCCAGGCGTCGCCACAATTAGGAAGGGAGATTACATTTCAAAAGGCATCGTTAACGTTACCGTCGAACTATAACTTCTGACAGGTGCGGATCCGTAGAACTGCGTCTACACTATGCATTTCGTGGCACTGCCGCGAATTCTGCGTAGCGAGGATTTTGGCTTGCACGGCCGGGGCTGGATTTTGCGGTACGTCAGAACCTCCTGGGCGGAGAGATTCTGGCCTTCGCAGAGTTTGCGGCAGTGCTGTCCATCAGAAGTGGACCTGCGTTCTTGCACCAAACCCCGCCTTCAACTTGCGAGTATCGCGCGGCTGAGGAATGTTAATGCCGGGCAAGTTGTGACACACTTGTGTCACACGGTCAACGTTAGACTTCTTCCCTCGGCTTTTCGAAGTGAAGCTTCCACAGCGGCTTCGATCCGCAGACTCTGACTCTCTCGCCCTATGGTAGCAACAGCCAGGGTTTTTCCGCCCTGCTTGTAGCTGACCGCACAATTTTTCGCTTCTAGGCTACCGTCGATTTCAACGGCGTCCCATTTCTCGGCGTGCCCGACGTATTTGAGTGCGACGCCAAACTGCTGTGTCCAAAAGAACGGAACTGCGTCGAAAGGCTCACGGCAGCCCAGAATGTTCCTGGCCGCCAGCTGCCCCTGGCGCTCCGCGACCACCCAGTGCTCCACGCGGATCCGCTCGCCGGAATGTGGATCGGGCCAACGCGCGATGTCACCCGCTGCAAAGATTCCCGGAGCGCTTGTTTCCAGGTACTCGTCAACAACGATACCGCGGTCAACTTGTAAACCAGCCTGTTCCGCAAGGGTAACTGAAGGTCGCACTCCCACGCCCACAACAAGAAAGTCGCCTTGCAGATTCGTGCCGTCGTTTAGTGTCACCTGATGTCCTTCCATACTTTTCACAGTTCTTCCCAAGTGAAAGATGACTCCATGAGATTCATGTAGCACGCGGAAGAACCCGCCTACCTCCGCACCCAGGGTCCGCTCGAACGGCTGATCCTCGGGAGCGACGACATGCACATCCAAACCTCTCGAACGAAGCGAGGCGGCAACCTCCAAACCAATGAAGCTCGCGCCTACCACAACAACCCGCCTGGCCGTTTCGACTCTCTTGAAAATTGCACGTGCATCCGACCACGTGCGCACATAGAAAAGGTCAGATTCACGGGCGCCAGGAATCGGGAGCTTAATCACTTCCGCGCCAGTGGCGAGAAGGAGCGCACCAAAGGGGTAGGTCCGACCGTCCTCCAACTGAACCTGCTTTTGGCGCGCGTCAAGAAATGACACTCGCGAATTCAAGACGACTTCAATTCCCCGCTCTCTATAGAAATCCGGGACGCGCAAATTCATCCACTCGTCGGGTATGGGTTCTTGCAGATAGTCTTTGGATACGTTGGGCCGGTCGTACGGGGGAGAATCGTCGGCGCTGATGAGCGTTACGGGTCCGTCATAACCTTTGCGCCGCAGCATATCCGCCGCGGCGAGACCAGCGGCACCTCCACCCACAATCACAACCGACGCCGGCGAGTTGGGCGGTCTTGTATTCGCTTCGGGGTACTGCGCAAGCGCAGGAAGCTTTTCGCGCACAAAGACTCTGTCACCAACGCGCTCCACGCGCCAGCGAGGGATGGCATCAAATGCCGGAGCGCACCGAGCCATGCCCGTTCGAAGACTGAAGCAGGCGTGGTGTAGAGGACACCGCAGCTCATCACCGACAATCAAGCCTTCTGCTAGCTGGGCATGGTAATGCGTGCAATTGGCTCCCACTGCGAAAAATTCGTCGTGACGGCGCGTCAGAATGACGTCCTCATCTCCGACGCCACCCTGGATTATGCCGCCATCGTCTAGTCCATCCACTGGAATTCCCCTGGTTAAGTCCGGAATGGTTTTGTTTTGCATAACCACTACCCTCCACTACATTCTCGGCAAGACCCGGGCTCTCTCAGAAACGTGGCAGCATTTTATAGAAGCGACTCACGAAACTCAACGAACCACACACGCGACTACCATGGATTCGTTCTAAGTAATGGAAGGAGATCTTGAGGCATGCCCTTATCTATTCAGAGCGAGTAACGAGCAACCGGAACCTATCGACTCTCCAGGCCGTGATTCTTCAATTGATCGTTTAGCTGAAGAAGCTGGTGCGTAAGTCAGACCCATCGGGGAATGCTGCCAGATCACGGCATCCAGTCTGCAATGAACACATTGATTTCGTGCGGTACCTTCGCGTTGCGATTTGAAATGAACACCAGCTTTCTGCCGTCTGGCGAGAACTGCGGAAATGCGTTGAAGCCGCCCGCAAATGTCACGCGCTCAAGACCGTTACCATGGCGATCAATGGTGTAAAGCTCGAATTGGCTCGTATCTGGATGCTCATAGTTCGAAGCGAAGATGATTCGCTGACTGTCCGGGAAAAATGATGGTGCAAAGCTCGCGCCGGCGAGTTTCGTAATCTGCTGCTGGTTTGAGCCATCGGCGCGCATGACATAGAGGTCCATCTCATTTGGTTCAACCAGGCCCTGCGCGAGCAACGATTTGTAGTGAGCGATCTCCTGCTCGTTTCTGGGGTGATGGGCCCGATATACAATCCAGTTGCCGTCGGGAGAGAAAAATGGTCCACCATCATACCCAAGAGTGTTAGTTAAGCGCCGAACGTCCGTCCCATCCACATTCATGCTGTAGATGTCGAGGTCCCCGTCACGCGAGGAAGTGAAAGCGACCTTTTTGCCGTCCATGGAAAGTGTAGCTTCGGCGTTGTATCCCGGCCCGGTTGTGAGTGCCGTGACGATTTTTCCGTCGTCCGTCGCGTAGTAGATTTGGTACGCGGAATAAATGGCCCACACGTACCCATGCGAGTAATCCGGACGCGGCGGGCAAGCATCACCGATCTGGTGCGTAGACGAGTACAAGACGTGCTTGCCATCGGGATAAAAGTATCCGCAGGTGGTGCGGCCCTTTCCGGTGGACACGAGGTGAACGTCCGAACCGTCCGTGTTCATCGTAAAGATCTGATCACACTGGTAGGGCTCGCGGGTCGACATGAAAATGAGACGACGGCCGTCATAGCTGAAATAAGCTTCCGCGTTCTGCCCGCCAAACGTTAATTGTCTTATATGTCGTAAGTGCGTCTCGTGGAGGTCGCGCAGAGGATCGTCGGGCGTACCGTGGACGACCGGCCCAGCAGAGCTAAGTCCAGACGTGGCCGTCTTATCTTGGCCGGAGAGAAAAGCTGCACAAACTAGGAAGGCGATGAACAACACCACGGTCAGGCTAGCAAGCAGTGGGTCCATCCGCCATTTCACTTGCGCACCTCGAGCGTTACATCACGCGTGACTCTTTCGTTGCCCCGCAGAACCGTCACAGTCACTTTATCGCCAGGCTTGTGCGCACGGAGTGCGTAAGTAAAGTCCTGAAGGTTATCGATCTTCTTGCCATCGAACTCGACCAAAACGTCACCAGCTTTGAAGCCTGCCTTTCCCGCGGGGCTGCCGTCCCGGACATCGGAAAACTTGACGCCACCGTGCTCCACTTGCCCGAAGTCGGGAATCGAACCGAAGTACGGGCCATAGCCACCGCCTCCACCCATCGCCGGTGTAACCGGCTCGGCCACGCGCACGTATTGAGGTTTGTCGTTTAGAGCATCCAGACCATGGACGACATTCCAAACGAGTTCAACTACACGCGCGCCGTCCACGGCATCGATCTTGTCCCACGTATCGGAGGGTTTGTGATAGTCGGAGTGCAAACCAGAAAAGAAGAAGAGCACAGGCACTTCGTGCACCGCAAAGGATGTCTGGTCGCTGGCGCCGTAACCCGAAGCCGAGTAGCTCAAAGAAAACTGTAGGGTGTGGTTGGCCTCCTCAACCAATTTTCGAAAATCCGGTGATGTCCCCGTACCGCCGATATAGATTCGGTTGTTGGAAACGCGCCCAATCATGTCCATGTTAATCATCGCGATGGTTTGCTTCAACGAGAACGTGGCATGATTCGCGTAGTAAGCAGACCCAAGTAGGCCCAACTCTTCGCCTGCAAAACAGATGAAAATGATCGAGTGGCGCGGGCGCGCTTTCGAATGAGCCAGCGTGTCGGCTAATTCGAGCACCCCACTTGTCCCCGAGGCATTATCGTCCGCGCCATGATGCACCTGGCCGCGCTGACGCGGTGCCAGCGAGTCATGCTCACCGAGGCCAAGATGGTCGTAGTGCGCTCCCACGACGATGTACTGCTCAGCGAATCTGGGATCGCTGCCCGGCAGCTCAGCCACAACGTTCGCAGCCTTGCGGTGGATACGCTCAATATTTACCGCAAGTGCTAATCGCGCGGACGTATCCAATGCCATCGAATGATTGGACAGGTCTTTATCGATGGCTTGGCGAAGCTCCTCAATGGTATGCCCCGAAGGCTTGATCCAACTGTCCACGGTCTCCGCTTTCACCTGAATGACCGGAATCGTCATCTCTTGCGGACCGCTCGCCTCATCCAGGCGGAGCAACTCGTCGCCCTGGCCTGGGTGGTTGCCGATGTCGTTCACCAGCACCATGCCTTTGGCTCCGTGATTCTTCGCATTTATCGCTTTGTTCGCGATCTCCGAGTGGGAAGTGAGCTGCTTGCCCGCAAAAACGCTATGCTCGTCGTTTTCCTGAGGCTCATGACGAAGGACGATGACGATTCGGCCGCTCGCGTCGAGACCTTGGTAATCGTCATAGTGGTATTCGGGTGCAGTAATGCCGTATCCGGCAAACACGAGCGGTGCCTCGATGCTGGCACTGGCCGAGAAGCTCAGCGGAACAAAAGTCTCCTGTACTTTCAGTTTCTCGGAGGTCTCGCCTTGCCTGTAAACCGCAACATTCTGGCGACCTAGCTTTGCACCAACTACAAGGTCAAATTGCTGAAGATATTTGCCGTTGTCTCCGCCAGGCTTTAGCTCGAACTTGCGAAAATGCTCGGCGATGTAGTTGCCCGCCCGATCTAGTTCCTTTGTTCCGTCACCGCGACCCTTTAGTTGATCGCTAGATAGGAATTTAATTGGTTCGAGAAACTCCTGGGCAGAGAATTGTCCTTCGGTCGCCGCCCAGCCCAATACACTGGAGCGCTCTGCCAAAGCGAGCCCAGCTAGACTAACTGCGAGGGACGCGAGCGCCAGCCTCTTGGCGGGGATCTTGGTCTTCCGCTGTTGTAGGCTCACACCAAATCCTTTGCTAACCACCTCCGATTATAGGGTTTTAGACGGCATCCGCGAAGTCTTACGGCCTGTGGTGATGACCGGTTGGACGCCGGAGAGCCTAACGCCACTATCATACCCCGGCATTCGGTTGGAGATCGGCCGGTTTGCGCGGCCCGCAGGAACTCCAGCGATGCAAAACTTGCTTGCAGTCCACTCGCGGGAGTCTGGAAGGCCAAGGTTCTTTTAGGGCATTGGTTCAAACGCAGTGCCTGGAAGCCGACTCGGGGGCGGCAGGACCACAGCGCCACTTACGGAGACAGCGGCGGTTTTGTCTGCCGAGAGGCCATCTACACCTTGTACAACAAGATGAACGGTGAAGTCTCCGGCCATGGTGTAGGCGTGACGCACCTGTTTGCCGCTTTCACGAGTGCCGTCGCCGAAGTCCCAATGGTAGGCGAGCGCGGGGACTCCTTGTGGTTCCACGGTTACGCTGAATGCCAGTTCCTCATTGACTTTTGCGCGGTTGGGAACGATTGCCGTGACCGTCGGAGCGGCTACTGGAACTGTGTTATCGATGATTTTCACCAGCTTCACGGAATGGGCGGGCTGATCGAACTGGATGGAATCAGCTTCGGTAGAGAGATGCTTTGACGGCTCGAAGATGTCCTGGAAATCGTAATTGTGGCCGGAGGAAAGGTTCAGTTCAGAAAACGACAACCGATGAGAGCTCGAGTGCTCCGTCCAATCGAACACGGCGAGAATCGATTGACGATTGTCCTCCCACAAGAGAAATATGCTGGGCTGCTCGTCAGACGGGCTATAGCTGAGAAGGTCCAGAGGAATGGCCGCGCGGCCCAGTTTGGCCATTTGTAGGAGATCGGGATTTTCGATCAGAGCGACGCGGTCAGTGTCTTTGCCCAAGGTTGGAAGGTCATCGCCGATTTCGTACATTCCGCCAGAGATCGCGGCAAGCGCGATGGACACTTGAGCTTCGTTGAGTGCCAGCGGCGCCTGAATTTCCCGCTCCTCGACGAGTTGGCGTGAAACCGTAAATGCATCCGGATCGTTGATGAAGAAGTTGCGGTGCATATAGTAACGGGCGGCAATGCCCGGAGCAGCCTCTTTGCTGCGCAAGAAGGTATGCCCGGTGTCTTGGGATACGCGACCGTCATCGACAAGGCCGACAGGGCTCAGCATGGGACTGCCGTCCTTATCCAGCAGGACATCGTTGCCAACGGCATCACGAATGACTTGGAGTCCGATGCGCTGCGCCTCTAAGGCGGTGGTATCGGGCCGAAAATATTTGCCCTCGATTGCGGTGTTATCCATGAAGTCGAGCTTGATATATTGCACGCCCCATTCGCGAACCAAAGTACGATAGGTCTGGCGCAGAAATTCCTGCGCGCCCGGGTTGGTGGTATCCAAGACAAAGACACCTTCGCCCGGCATCTCTTCGGCGGTGGTGATTTGGATGGGCTTGCCCTTCAAGTTGCAAACTAGCCAGTCAGGATGCTGTTGATAGATCGAACTGCGCGCTCCAACCTCGAACGGTGCGGTCCAGACACCCACCTTAAGCCCTAAGCCGCGGAGGCCGTGCGTGAGCGACCACATTCCATGAGGAAACTGGGAAGCGTTGGTGACGGCGTAGTCGCCGCGAGCGTAACCGTATCCCAGATCAAAATGAAAATAGTCGTAGCCCAAGGCCTTCAAATGCTCAGCTAACCAGAGCGCGTTCGTGAAGGTGTTTCCTTCCGTGATCTTGGTGTAGTAGGCGGTCCAACTCCACCATCCGAGCATGTTCTCTTCGGGGATGCGGCTATGGTGCAGTTCCTTGATGACCGAGCCGTAGTTTTCGAGCTGGTTGTGGTAATCGCTGCCGGCAGCAAACATAAGGCGCTCTCCAGAGATAGTGGCGCCGCTCGGGAGGGGCAGGTTCAATTCGACCAGATTTTCGCGAGGGCCGCCGCGCAAACCTGACTCTTCGTCGCTGGCTTGAATTTCGGTGGTGCCCGTCGAATCGACCGTGAAACTCACTACGCGTGGAGCGGCAGCACCGGGCTGCGTTTTCAAATCAAGGATGGTGAGCAAACGGTCTGAAGTAAGAGCACCAAGGAAAAGACTGTGCTTGCTTTGCTGGTTGTAGATGAGCTGGCTGCCTACACCGCGGTGCAAACCGTTTGGCGCTTTGGCCAGATCGTAGATTCGTAACGGGGGCCAGTCTTCGCTGAAGCTGTCGGACAACACGCGAACGGAGGCCGGGCTGCCAGATAGATTGAGTAAGTCGCTGCCCAGGGCTTCCAGACCGCGGATGCTCTGAACTTCGAAGGATCGAACGGAGTGATTCTGAACGTGGACCTGGATTTCGCCGAAGGGACGGTCCGCATAAATGCGGATGGTGTACGTCAAATCGGGTTCGTCGGCTAAGCCGGTGGACGTGATGGTTGCCTGTTGACCACGGCCAAGGGTATCCGCGAAGTCCGCACTGGCAATCTCGTGCTTGGGGTATTCGCCTAATTTGATCCAGCGATGGTCCACCTGAACGGCAACACCGGCGCGGAGTATTGGAGTGTGCTGTCGAGCCGGCGTGATGGAATAGGAACCGTCCGCTGCGTTGATGGTAACAACAAGAGTGGCATTGCGGAGTTCGAGATTGTTCGATTGGGCAGTCAGCGGGAAAAGCCATGGCAGAGTCAGCAACATGGCACAAACAAGAATGCCGCGCACGAGTTCCAGACAGAATTGATTTTCTTTCACCAGCAGGCCATCGTGGGAACGCAATTTCTCACCTCCACTCGAAGAACTGTCTCGAGCCATCGGGTTTACAGCTTCTTGCTTCGGCAATTATTACAACTCCGAAGGAATTTCGAACTGAATCAGCTCCTGGCGGAAACCACCGGTGCGTACAGCGCCATAGGTAACGCCCACGATCATCCAAATGATCCCGGCAATCTTGGCGTAAGGATTCAGATTCCACCAGAGCAGCAAGCAAATCACAAATCCACAGACCGGTGGGACTAGGTCCGTAAGTCCGCGGTCTTTGGAGCGCAAATAGTAGCGGACCAAAGAGGAAGCATTGACGCCCATAAACGCTATAAGTGCGCCGAAGTTGAGCAGCTCCACACCGCGTTCGAAGCTGATGGTGAGCGCGCCGGCCAAGGCCAAGGCACCGGCAAAGAGCACATTATTGCGCGGAATGCGTCGGCGCGGATCCAGAGCGCCGAAAAAGGACTTCGGAATGGCATTGCTTCTGCCCATCGCATATAAAAGCCGCGCGGCACCAAGTTGGGAGCCCATGCCTGAACCAATCGTGGCCACCAACAACGTTCCGTTGACCAACTGAAGCAGCCAAGAGCCTCCGGCGCGGCCGGCGACATGAACGAAAGCGGTGGTCACGTCCGGGAAAGGTTTGGAGACAGGCCAGACCAGTTGGGCTGCGTACACCTCAAAGCCGGCGAGGAGGCCGGTAATTAAGCAGACCAGAACGGTGGCCAGCAATATGTCGCGCTTCGGATTCTTGGCCTCTTCGGAAAGAGTAGAAATCCCGTCGAAGCCAATATAGGTGAGCACAGCGAGCGATGTTCCACCCAAGACGGACCGCAACTCGAAGGTGTGCGGATCATAAAAGGGATGCCAGAAAAAGCCCGGCTCCACGTGAGGATGGCGAAACACATAGTGGGCCGCCACGACGAAGAAAACGGCAATAACCACACCCATGCCGACAGCCAAGCTGTCGTTGATGCGCGCGGAGGTGCGAATGCCGAAGAGATTTAAGCCGGTGAAGAGAGCGGCAAAAAAAAAGGCCCAGATGACGTACGGCAGGCCTGGAGCGAAAGTGCGGGCGAGTTCTGCACAGAGAATCGTGCAGATCAGCGGGTTTAGCAAGTAATCCATGACCATGCCCCAACCGGTCACGTAGCCGAGAGCTGGATGAATTTCCTGGCCCACATAGGTGAACGCTGATCCCGCACTGGGATAGGCCTTGGCCATGCGACCGTAGCTGATGGCCGTGAAGAGCATGGCCACCATGGCAATCAATATGGCGGTGACCACGTGGCCGTGGGCCCGTTCACTGACCACACCATAAGCGGGCATCGGAGCAGTCGGCTGAATGACCACGAGTCCGTAGAGGATCAGGTCCCACAGGCCGAGAGCGCGCCGCAGTCTGGGACTCGCGTCCGTGGTCATATCACCCACTTGTTCCATGGATGCTCCCAGTGCAGGGAAGCGCTGACTCGTAAGTGTTCACTGTACGCCGAACGCGAACTAAGTTGCTCAAGGCGGGTTAGAAATAGAACTTCACTGCAAACTGGATGAACCGCGGATCCCGAGCCGCGATGGGATAACCGAATTGCGGCGTGCCGAACTCGACTGCCTGAGGCTCCTCGCTAATCGCCCCCGCAGGACCCAAAAGCGGGTTCACGTGGTTCCAGATGTTGAAAAATTCGGCTCGGAATTCGAAGTGCATTTGTTCACGGACTGGGAACATCTTGAAAACGGAGAAGTCCCAATCCTGCAAGCCAGGTCCGCGGACAATATTGCGCCCGGCATTACCGAAGGTAAAGAAGGTGCTGTTGTTCGCAAAAGCGCAGGTGTTGAACACGGTGCCGGCAACGCAGGGCTTAGCGTTTGGATTGCCTACAAGGTTGGGACGCACTTCGTAATACCCCACCACGCCACCACCGTCAGCAGTGGAAACGTTGGTGACCGCGTCGGTGATGGTGAACCAGTTGCCGGTCTGCGCCGTGACGATGCCAGCCACTTGCCAATTGCCGATAATCTGGTCAAGCACCCCGCTGGCATTGCCGCCAAACCTCTTGCCGTGTCCGAATGGCAATTCGTAGGCGTAGTTGATTACGAAGCGATGGCGAATATCGAAATCGGAGTTGCCGTACTCGAGCCAAGGAGCCAGCTGATTGCGGAAGTCGCCGTTGTTTAGAGAGCCAAGGCTGGCACTGGAAGCATCATCAAGAGAGTGGGCGTAGGTGTAAGACGCTCCGAACTGCAGGCCATTGGAGAATCTTTTTTCCAGGCGGACTTGCAGCGAGTTGTAATTTGAAAAGTCGTTGGAACGCAGCGTGTCGATGCCGCTGTCCACCGCAGGAAACGGACGCCGTGGCGCGGTGGGGCAGTTCTCCGGAGTGTTGCCGTTGCTAGTGCAGAAAGCGACGTTGGGTTGAGCCTGGTTGCCGTTATACATCCCGTAAAGATCGGAGCCGTGCGAGCCCGCGTAAGAAATCTCCAGCAACATCTGGCTGGGCAATTGATACTGGAGACCCAAGTGCCATTGCTGGGCGTACGGCGTTTTCAGGTGCTGCTCTTCCGAGAAAAGTGTGGGGGTATTTGGATCAACCAGGGCGTTAGTAGGAAATCCCTGCGACAGCACGTTCAAGCCGGGAATCGAGCAGTCCGGGCCGCCGGGATTTGCTGCTGGTAGAAAACACGGGGTGGTAAACGACTGGGTGACAAAGAAGGGTGGATTGAAACCCGGGCTAGGATTGGAGAATGGCCCGTTTTCCTCGCCGCCATAGAAAATTCCGTAACCACTACGTAGAACCAGCTTCTTGGTGAGCTGGTAGGCCAAGCCCACACGCGGTGCGAAATTGGTTAGGTCCGGCGAAATCAGACCGGGAGTCCCGGTTCTATCAATCGCAATCAAACTTGCGAGTGTCGGCGTCAACTGAGCATTCTGGCCCCTTGGAACGATCAAGGAGTCGGTGGCGAAATCGAAATTGGCTAATTGGTTGAAGCGCGCTTTGACAGTGGTGAACAGCTCATAGCGGAGTCCGAGGTTCAGGGTCAGTTTCGGGTTGACGCGAATGTCGTCTTCGGCAAACCAGGCAAAGTTATTGCGGTGATAGTCGACGTCGTGCATGTTGGTGATGGTGCCGCCGTCGGGTATGCCAAGGAGGAAGGTGGCGAATGCTTCACCGCCGGTAGTGGGAGCACCGGGATTGTCGGTGAAGTCGCTGGCGAAGTTCATCGTGCCGCGAGAGGCGGCAGGCTGAAAAATGGTGAACTCGATGAAGCGGAGCTCGGTGCCAAATTTCAGCGCATGCCGGCCGTGAACCTTGCTGAAGTTTTCAGCGATTAGGAAGGAATTCTGCTTTTCGATGGACGGCAGGAAGCCGGAGCTTCCAATCGCTGCAGTTCCGTCGTTAATGGCGATGCTGGGAAGGCCGCCATTATTGGGTCCAAAAGGAACACCCGGAAAGCCCAGCTCCCCGGCCACGTTTTGATCGTAATTCAATTGAAAACGATGCGAGTTGATGCGGTTGTAACCAAAACGCAGCTCGTTGGTGGTGTTTGGCGAGAACGAGTGGGTCTCGCTGATAGCCACACTGCGGTAGCCATTGTCCTGATAGCCATCCTGGAAGGCGCCACCATCCAGCGCATTGTTAAATGGCGAGGGCATATAGCCCGGTTGCTGTTCGTAACTGAATCGGCCGAACAGAAAATCGTGATCGGTCAGGGTATGGTCGATGCGGACATCGAAATTGTTCTGGTCCAGGTTTCTCTTGGGCTCGGCTAGGTAATTGGAACCATTAATGTTCACGTTCGGACTGGGAAACAACGCGGCCAGCCGTGCTGCGAGTGGGTCGATCAAGCTGGATGGAAAGATGTTAGTCGGCTGGCCTGCAGAATTCACTCCGATGGGCACACCACAGTAACCGTCCGGATTCAAGCTGGAGGCCTGCGTCAGGCGGGTATTGAAGATCTCGCCCGCATACGTGGGTTTTCCGCTACAGTCGACAGCGACCTGATTAGTGGTGTTGCCGTTCATGTCCACAGCCATCGCCGGGGTGTTGGTCAGAAACGACGAAAAATCGCCGGAAATTTCGGCGGGAGTGGGAACCAGGGAGAGCTGCGGAAGAGCCTGACGAATGCGAAGGCCCTCATAATCGCCAAAAAAGAAGGTGCGATTCTTGATGATGGGCCCCCCTAAGGTGGCGCCAAATTGATTCTGCTGGTAAGCCTGGCGGCCGAATTCATCAAAAGTATTGCGTGCATCCAAAACGTCATTGCGGAAAAATTCGTAGGCATCGCCATGAAATTCGTTGGTGCCGGACTTGATGGTGGCGTTCATGACCGCGCCATTGCCGCGGCCAAATTCTGCGCTGTAAGCGTTGGTCTGGACTTTGAATTCGGCAATGGCATCGACCGAAGGTTGGATCACGTAGGCACTACCATTCAGTACATCGCCCAAATCGGAGTTATTGTCGATGCCATCGAGTTGGAAGTTGTTTTGCAAAGAGCGTGCACCATTCGAGCTGAAGCCATAGGACGTCTCCACGCGCGAACCAGGCTCGGCCGGACCCACACCGGTACCCAACAAGGCCAACTGTGCATAATTGCGGCCATTCAGCGGAAGGGTCTCGATCGTGCGACTGTTCTCCACCTGGCCGAGATCAGAAGTGTCGGTTTCGAGCTGCGGGCCTTGGGTGCTGATGGTCACGGTCTCGGAGACGCTACCAACCCGAAGTGTGGCGTTGACCGCTGGACGCTCCTGAACGTCAACGGTGACAGGTCCAACTACGGTTTTTTGAAAACCGCTTTTTTCGATGGTGACGCGGTACCGTCCGATCTTCAGAGGACTGGCTATGTATTCGCCCTGAGCGTTCGTGGTGATGGTGATCGTCGTGCCGCGGTCCACGTCCGTGACGGTGACTGTGGCTCCGGTCACGACCGCGCCGCTCTGGTCGGTGACAATCCCTTCGATGCCGCCTGTGTCTTTCTGCGCTCGCGCCACCGGACACAGCACAAGCAGGACCAACAGCAGACAAGCGCTAAGCGATGGGAATAATCGGGAGACAATCCGCGGAGAAGTACAATCCATTTCGAGACCCCCTTGTGTTCGCATTCGAGGGTGTGAGGAACTCTTCGGCGAATCTAGTTACATTGCGCCCAGTTGTCAATGCTTTCGTTTAATAACGTTTTCTTTCCTTCCGACCTTCCACACCTTCCTTTCCCCCTCCTGTTTCAGTACAATAAGCCTGGATTTCCGAGCCCTTCATGCTGGCAGAAGAAAGACGGTTTCAGATCCGCGAAATCCTTGCCGCTCAGC
>Ga0187770_10000302_pt1 | contig 24372 bp, 24 predicted proteins | sample 0116_SJ02_MP02_2_FD_133154 | JGI IMG/M metagenome (GOLD analysis project Ga0187770, IMG submission 133154) | Tropical peat soil microbial communities from peatlands in Department of Meta, Colombia - 0116_SJ02_MP02_20_MG | ecosystem: Environmental > Terrestrial > Soil > Wetlands > Peat | place...
CGTCGAGTTGATGAAGGCAAACGGCTCGCCCCGGTGCAGCTTGAGCATCTCCTCGGCCACGACCCATACGCCGTGAATGCTCCAGCGCAGATGGCCGCTGGTCAGCCTCAGCGGCTGGTGGCCGCCGATATAGGGCGGCTGCTTGTAGCGGACCAGATGCTCGTCGGCCTCAACGAACCAGGGATGGTCGAGGTAGAACTCGATGCGCCGGGTGGTTGAGGAATAGGGGACGCCGCGCTCGATCTGATCGCGGAACGGGGTGACGATTTCGCCGGCGATCACGTCGGTATTCTGAGCGACGGTGGACATCCAGCCGGCCCTGCCGGTAACCCAGGCCACGCCCTTTTCGCGCATCTTTTCGATCGACATTTCGCCGCCATCGGTCGCACTCACGCCGCCGCCCCGGCCCAGGGCGCGGTAAGCGTCGCTGACCAGGCGTTCCTCGTCCTCGTTGCTCTCGCCATAGTGGTTTCCGTAGGTGGCGCGCCAATACAGCTCATCCACCAGGATCTCCTTGTCCCCCTCCACCGTGTATTTCTTGATGCCGCGCTTCTTCAGGTGCTGCTCGACGCTGCGCACGATGCCGAGAGTGATCTGCCGGTCGCTCTTGGATTCGCCGCGCATCGGCACGCTCTCGTCAGTGAAGGCGAGAAAGCGCGTGTCGATGGTGGAATATTTGGAGTCGGCGAACTCGTAATATGAAGCTGCCGGCAGGAGATAGTCGGCGTAAAGAGCGGTCGTGCTCCAGCGCGGATCGATCACGACAATCATTTCAAGCTTGGGCCACAGCGTCTTCAAGAAGGTGTTCATGCCGCCGCGATGGCGTCGAAGCGGATTGGAACCCGACACCATCATCGCCCGCGGGGTGATCCCGGGGGCCGGCCGCATGACGCCATCCCACCAGCCCATGTCGAGCGCCGGCTCGATATACTCGCTGGTCTTTCTCTTCGAGTACGGATCGTCGAGCTGCTTGTCCCAAACCTCTTTGTATCCGGCGTGGTGATACCAAAGCGCTACCGGGCTCGACAGCGTGCCGTTATGCTTCAGGTTCTGCCGGATTGCGCCGAGCGCGGCCTCCATCGGCGGCATCGTGGGGTCCATCATGAGCCGGGATTTGTAATCCTCGGTCGCCATCTCGGTAAGCTGCACCGTGAGGCCGACCGGGTCGTCGTTCTCCAGCACCGCCTTGGGCAGCCCCGATAGGGCCGGCATCGAGCAGGAGAACTCCGGCCCGGACGACCAGCCGCGGGTTCCGGTACCGGGTTTTCCGAGGTTGCCGGTCAGCCCGAGCATGTAACAGAAACCGCGCTCCAGCAGGTCGCCATGATAAAGCTTGCCCGGAAGCATGTTGATGTAAACGAAGACCTTGCGCGGCGGGCGGCAAAGCTCGGCTACCTGCCGAAGCTGGTCGGGATGAATGCCCGACATCTCGTGCACCTTCTCAGGCGTGTAGTCGGCAAGCCGCGCCAGGAGGAGATTATAAACCGTCGAGACCTCGACGGTTTTCCCGTCCTTGAGGGTAACGGTCGCAGTGGCTTCCAGAGCGTAGTCGCACGTCATGTGCAGCGTATCTCTGGGCAGCATCACGGGTTTTCCGGTTGCGGCGTCGATCACGTAGAACTGGTCTTTGATGCCGCCTTCGCGCAGGTCCGATTCTCGAAGGAATTGTCCGTTGTCCTTTCGCACCAGCACGGGCAGATCGGTCTGTTCTTTCATGAACGGCTTGTCGATCCAGCCGTTCTCGATCAGGATGCGGCACACCCCCATCCATAGCGCCGGATCGGCCGACCAGTTGACCGGCAGCCAGACATCGGCGAATTGAGCGGTGGGGTTCTTGTCCGGAGAGATCGCGACCACCTTTGCGCCGCGGTAGCGCGCCTCGAGCAGATAGTGGACGTCGGGGATGTTGGCGTATGCGGGATTGGACAGCACGAAAATCGTCTCGGGCAGGAACCAGGTCTCGATTCCGGGCGTGTGCTGGAACTGGCCGAAGGTCAGGTACTGCCCGACGTTGAAATCGCCGGTGGTGAAGTTCAGGTCGTAATCAACCGCTCCCAGCAGGACCATCAGGGCGGTCAGGCTAACGTCGCCGCCGCCGCGAAACACTCCGACACCGTTGGCGCAGTGATCGCCGATGATCGCCTGCGACCCGTACTTCTGGATCACATCGGCAAGCTTGCCGCCGATTTCATCGAAGGCCTGCTCCCACGAGATCCGCTCCCATTTGCCGCTGCCGCGCTCTCCAGTCCGCTTCATGGGGTGAAGCGCCCGATCGGCTCCGTACATCGCGCGCGAATGCTGGTAGCCTTTCTGGCATCCACGCGGATTCTGATCGGGCACGCGGAACTCCGGATCGTTGTACTCCGGGTAGACGCAAGAGATTTCTTCGCGAATGACCTTGCCGTCTTTGGCATAGACCCGAAAGGAGCAACTGCCGGGGAAGCAGTTCACGCGATGGGTGCCGAATCGGCATCGGTCCCATTGCCAGTATGCGTTGCCATTGCCGTTTGCGGATTTCCCGTTCGCGTCTGCCATGATTTTTACTCCAGCGACCTATTGCTAAATCTCCGTCTCGACGCGTCCGGGCCGCGCTTGCCGGGACGGAAGCCGCAGGCGGGCGCCTCAGCCGCCGCCACCCAGGCTCCGCGCCGCCCTGACGCGTTCAACTTCGCGCCTGTCCAGCGCCTGAGTAGGTTTTAGCAAATCAACAGTCGCGTTGGAAAACGGCAGTTTGGGTCAAAACGACCGCATCATCGTGAGGACCAGGATCGCGAACACCAGCAGGCTGACCATCGCGTGGACGACGCGGAATTCGCGCCGCGTAGGCTCGCTCGGGTTGTCCTGCAGAAATCGGATCCGGCGGTAAAAGCGGACGTGGTAGAAAAGCAGGATCGCGATCAGCAGCATCTTTGCGTGGAACCATCGCTCGGAAAAGTCGTCCGGACGCATCAGGACCAGAATTATTCCGAGTCCGGCCGTCAGTGCGGCGCCCGGGTTGCTCCCCATTTCGAACAGGCGCTGTGCGGTCACCAGCAACCGCTCCTTAGCGACGCCGACTTCCTCCGGGACTCGCGCGAGCATGCTCGCGATCATCAGCAGCCCGCCGATCCAGAAAATCGCCCCGAACAAGTGAAGCGCGAGAATAAATCTGAATGACAATTCGATTTCCCCTGTCAGGAGATTGAAAAACTCTTTTCCGCGTTCACGTCTCCCCGTTTCTCATCTGCACTGCAACAGGAAAAGATTCGAGAACGATTGCTGCTTCTCAATCACCCCTTATCGCCTGCGTGCTGCGCGCTTCGATTCCGTGCGTCAGCAGGAGACCCGCCAGAGCCACGACTGCGCCGCCAAAATAGGGCGCGGCCGGTCCGAACCACTGATAGACGAGTCCCCCTGCCACCGGGCCGAAAATCCGCGCCAGCGAAAGCGCTGACTGGTTCACCCCCATCACTTCGCCCTGCTGATCGCGTCCGGTGCTTCGCGAGATTAGGCTTGCAACCGACGGACTGGCAAGCCCGTATCCGAGCGACAGCAGCCCAAGGAAAATCCAGAGCGCAGCGTGCGATTCGAGCGATCCGAGCGGCAGCATCCCGGCGGCCAGCGCGACCAGCCCGATCCGGCTGAGAACCACCTCGCCCGTGCGCGGGACGACCTTGCCCACCAGGTAGCCCTGGGCCAGCGCCTGGCCGAGTCCGGCGAACGCGAGCAGCCCGCCGATTCCCGCTGGGCCGTAGCCGTATACCAGCGGCACCATCAGCGCGAAAGTCGCCTCGAGCGCGGCCAGCGCGAAGGTGAGCAGAAACGCGATCGCAAACAGGCGCGCGAGCCGATGCGCCGCCATCGCACGCGGCAGCGCCACGAGGCGCGCCACCGCTCCGGCGACGTCGATGCGCGACGATCGATCGGGACGGTGCGACTCGGGCAGCCATAGCGCGGCGAATATCAGATTCCCGAACGTGAGCGCGCTTGCGAAAAATCCCGGCGCGCGAAGACTTGAATGGCCAAGCACGCCGCCCAGCGCCGGACCCAGCACGAAGCCCAGGCCGAACGCGGCGCCGATTAACCCCATCCCGCGCGCGCGCTCCGCGTCCTGGGTCGTGTCCGCGATATACGCCTGCGCGGTCGGCACCGTCGCCGCGCATACGCCATGAATCGCGCGCGACGCAATCAGCGCCAGGAAGGAGTTCGCGAATCCGTAGGTGAGGTAACCGATCGAGGAGCCGAACAGCCCGAGCATAATGATCGGACGGCGGCCCGCGCGATCGGAGATGCTCCCCAGGATGGGTGCGAAGATCAACTGCGCGAGCGAGTACGTCGAGAGGATGAGTCCCACGCCGGGCGCGCCCACGCCGAGGCGCCTCGCGAACATCGGCAGAAACGGAATTACGATTCCAAAGCCCAGCAAATCGATGAAGACGGTCAGGAACAGAACGGCGCGCGGCGCATGCCCCGTCGCGCCGGGGGGTTCGGAAGCTTGCTTGAGGGGTTCGCTGGTCGCCATTGATGAACCTCGGCGCGATGAAGAGAATCTTATGCGTATCGCGCAGTCAAGCGAATTGTCCGACGCGCACGCGGGAGCATTTGCATGGCGACATCATACCAATCCGAACTCAAGCGCAAGACCATGAGCGCGGATCACGCGGCCGCACTGGTGAAATCGGGCGACTGGGTCGAATACGGATTCGGCCTGGGGCAGCCCGAGCTGTTCGACCGCGCACTGGCAAGCCGGGTCGCGCGCCTTAAGCGAGTGAAAATCCGGGGATGCCTCGCCCTGAGCCCGCGCGCCGCAGTCGAAGCCGATCCCGCCGCCGAGCACGTCGCGTATTGCTCCTGGTACTTCTCCGGCATCGAGCGAAAGATGCACGACCGCGGACTGTGCGGTCACATCCCGATGAACTTCGGCGAGGCGCCCGATATGTACCGGCGATTCGTCGACGTCGACGTCGCGGTCCTGCGGACCACGCCGATGGATGAGCACGGATTCTTCAATTTTGGTCCCTCGGTCACGTACCACAAGGCGATCGCGGAGAAGGCCCGCGCTCTGATCGTCGAGACCGATGCGTCGGTACCGTACGTGTTCGGACTCGAAAACGGCGTGCACGTCGGCGAGGTCGGGGGCGTGATCGATGGCGGAGCGCTTGCTTTGCCCGAACTCAAGAATCCCGCAGCGGGGCCGGTGGAACAGAAAGTCGCCGCGCTGATTGCCGGCGAGATCGAGAACGGCGCGTGCATCCAGATCGGGATCGGCGCGATGCCCAACGCGGTGTGCGAATTGCTCGCGCACTCGCCGGTCAAGGAACTCGGCGTGCACACCGAGATGTTCGTGGACTCGCTCGTGTCGCTCTACGAGGCGGGAAAGATAACCGGCGGGCACAAGGCGACTCATCCGGGGCAGATGACCTACACGTTCGCCGCCGGCTCATCGCGGATGTACCGTTTCCTCGATCGCAATCCCGCCTGCTTCGCGGGCCCGGTGGACTACACCAACCTCCCGCACAACATCATGCGCAACGATCGCGTGGTCGCGATCTGCAACGCGGCGCAAATCGATCTGACCGGGCAGGCGTGCTCAGAGTCGGCGGGCCTGCGGCAAATAAGCGGCACCGGTGGGCAGTTGCAATTCATCCGCGGCGCGTACGCATCGCGCGGCGGCAAGGCATTCCTGTGTCTCGCATCGACCTGGGAACGCGACGGCCGGCGCGAAAGCCGCATCGTCGCGCGCATCGACGACTCCAACATCGTCACCACGCCGCGCACCGACGTGATGTACGTCGTGACCGAGTACGGGATCGCGAATCTGAAAGGAAAGTCGGTGGCCGAGCGCGCTCGCGCTCTGATCGCGCTTGCGCATCCCGACTTCCGCGATGAACTCTCGCGCAAGGCGCGCGAGTTCAAGCTCATCGGGCGCTCGATCTTTTAGCGCGCCTGCGCGCTCGCATCGCCGGTGAATTTGTAGACCAGCTCGTCGGGACGCGTGTAGCCGAGCTCGTGGCGGACCACGCGTTCCAGATAACGGTTGTCCGAGCGAAGCCGTTGCACCGTCGCTGCGAGCGCCGCGTTGTCCGCAAGCAGATGTTCGCGCTGCGCCTCGAGCGAGTAGCGGTGGCTGCGCAGCGCGAGCAGGTCTCTCGGGCCATGAGAGCCGATCAGGCCGTTCACCGCCAATAATGATAGGACCGCGGCGAGCATAAGGCTGAGCCAATTTCGCCGCACGCGCGCACTTAACCGCCTCATGATGCCAATGGTAAAGCACGCGAGGTATGAACTTCAAGCGCGCTTATGTCTGAACATCATTCTAAAGATCGAAAAGCGCTGCGAACTCGGACCATCCATGGACTTTAAAATTTCTTTATAAATAATGCGCCCGATCTCTTGCACTCGCGAGAACACGTTTCTATAATCGCCCACGTGGGGTGGGAGGATCCAGACCACCGATTAGTTCGGGTGCTCATCCAGCAGCGACCAGTTGAGAGGAGGTATCTATGCCAGTGAAAAGAAAGGCCCGTTCGCGGGCGACCAAATCCAAATCCAAGCTTAAGAGTTCTATGAAGAAAAAGGCCGGCAAGAAGAAAAAGAAGTAACCACGTAAAGCTTACCTCTCGGGCTTAGACCCGAGGGCTGGCGATGATGCCAGGTCTGCTGCTGGATTAAGCCGAGGCGATCACGCCTCGAATACCGAGAGGGCCCCCTGAAAAAGGGGGCCCTTTCTTTTTGCTCTCGCGATTGCGCCCCCGCTCCACCGCTCGATTTGCGCACCCGGTCGCGCCTGCCGCGCTGAAATCGTCTGCCATCGATTCGCCGATAAGATTTCGTCGAGTTCGATTCCGCCGCGACGGGAAACCTTGCCCGTACTACAATAAAAGTGCGGCATCGCGTGCAGCGCTTGCTCTCGACCGCGCGAGTCTGATCGCGAATCGCGCCACTGGGCGGGACTCGCGCGATACGCGCGCCGCATAACCCGTGGAAATCCAACTCGGACGTTTTCCCGCGCAGTTCGAACAGCCCGAACCTGTCAAGTTCGCCTGGCCGATCCTGCTGCTGCCTGAGTTGTTCACCACCACCCGCCATCTCAGACCGCTCGCCGGCTATCTCGCGACGATCGGGTGGGAGGTTTATTCGGTCGATCTGCGCGGCGCGGCCGGACAATATCCGACGCCGGCGCTTTCGCGGCTCGGCTTCGACGACTTCCTCGCGCTGGCCGCCGAGGTGCTCGGCGCAATCGGCCGCGATTCGGTCGTGCTCGGGCACGGGATCGGCGGGCTGATCGCGCTCAAGCTCGCCGAGCGCGCGGGCGTGAAAGCGGCGGTCGCGTATGCGCCGCCCGTGCCGGGTTTCACCTCCCCGCTGACCGCGGGATTCGCCAACCGGATCGCCGCGTGGCGCGGAGGTCCGCTGAGGCCTCCGACGGGCCGCACGCTGGCGCAGTTCGTCGCGGGCGCGGAACCGCTGATGCGCGATGCGATAATTCGCGCGCTGGTTCCCGACTCGCTCGCTCTGCCGTCCGAGATCGCGCGCGGCGAGATAAAGTTCCAAGCGGTCGCGGCGCCGCCGCGGCTGGTGGTCGCGGGAGATTCCGATATCTTCGCGCCGCTCGAAAAGATGCGGGCGTGGGCCGAGCCGCTAAGCGCGGCGCTCGCGGTTGTGCCCGGGCGCGGCCATTGGCTGATCGGCGGGCGCGCGCTCGAGCGCGCGATTCGCGAGACGCAGCGATTCCTGGTCCGCGCGCTCGGCCGCGATTTGCTGCTGCTCTACGAGGAACGCCCGCCCGAGGAGTCGTGACCACGCAATCGTGGCCGGGGCGAATTCGCAAGCGCGATGCGAAGGTTGAAGGGGATGGCTGAGAGTGGTGGTGGGTCGTCCTTTCCCATTTCGTCGCGACGGAGTAACTACTGGCTGCGCTTCCCCATTTTTTGCCATGGGAATAAGAACGAAATTTCCTCCTTCATTCTTTGACATCGGGATAACTCCCAAATTTCCTCCGCCATTTTCTGCCATGGTAATAACTCCTAAAATTCCTCCCCCATTTTTTGATATGGGGGAGGAGTAAGGAGGGGGTGCAGATGCCCACCCGCAGCCGCCATCGCCGCGGACTGCTCGACGGCGTCGCGCGTTCGCGCGCCCGCGAAATGCGGACCAACCCGACCGATGTAGAAAAGCGGTTGTGGTCGAGTCTACGTCAAAGGAACATCGAGGGCGCACGGTTCAGGCGGCAATACCCGCTCTGAAGCTTTATCGTGGATTTCTGTTGCGTCGAGCGGCGGCTGATCATCGAACTAGACGGCGAGCAGCATGCGGAGACTTCCGGCTATGATGCGCGGCGGACCGAGGCCCTGGCGGGGCGGGGTTTTCGAGTGCTGAGGTTCTGGAACAACGAGGTGCTGGAAAATCTGGACGGGGTGCTGGAAAGGATTTGGGAGGAATTGCAGGCACCCCCACCTTAATCCTCCCCCATATCAAAAAATGGGGGAGGAAATTTAGGAGTTATCCCCATAGCAAAAATGGGGGCGAAGGGCGGACGCCTTCCCCCGCAACTGAATGCGGGGGCAGGGAAAGAAGTAGAGCGATGCGCCCGCGATGTGTGCGTTCGCGTCGGCTGAACGTCGCGGGAAAAAATAGTGGCGCGGGCCGCCGCCGTGCCCGCGGTCGATGCGCGGGCGGACGAGGGGCGATTGATGCGGACAGGAAGCGCGAAACCCAGTTTGGGTTTCGCATGATTTCCGGGCTTGCGCGAGCGGTTTCCACAACCCGTATTGATTGGGGCGGGCCCGGTTGCTACATAATGATATGGCGCAACCCGGTAAGAAGACCCGGGATTCAATTCCAATTCGACGACAAGGCCCGCGGAACGCCCGCGGGCCTTTTGCTTAAGGAGGCACTCCGATGCCGTTGCAGGAGCTTCGCGAAGGACTAACTTACGACGACGTTTTGCTCGTTCCCCAGCAGTCCGACCTGCTCCCCGCCAGTTGCGACGTCTCCACTTATCTGACCCCAAAGATCCGGCTGAGGATTCCGCTCGTTTCGAGCCCGATGGACACGGTCACCGAATCGCGCACCGCGATCGCGATCGCGCAGCTCGGCGGCATCGGCTTCATCCATCGCAACCTTTCCGTCGAGCAGCAGGCCCGCGAGATCGAGGCGGTCAAGAAGTACGAAAGCGGGATGATTACCGACCCGGTGACGGTTCATCCCGAGCAGCGCATCGGTGACGCGCTCGAAATCATGCAGCTCCACCACATCTCAGGGCTTCCGGTCGTCTCTGATGGCCGGCTGGTCGGCATCCTGACCAATCGCGATCTCCGATTCGAGAAGCGGCTCGACAAGCCGGTGCGCGACGTGATGACCAAGAACGTGATCACCGCGCGTCCCGGCATCACGCTCGAGCAGGCCAAGGAAATCCTGCAGGCGCATCGCATCGAGAAGCTTCCGCTTACCGACGAGCAGAGCCGGCTGCGGGGACTTATCACGGTCAAGGACATGGACAAGGCGACGCGCCATCCCTATTCGAGCAAGGACCATCTCGGGCGGCTGCGCGTGGGGGCCGCGGTCGGCGTTGGTCCCGAGCGCCAGGAGCGCGTCGCGTCGCTCAAGCGCGCGGGCGTCGATGTGCTCTGCATCGATACCGCGCACGGGCACACGCAAAACGTGCTCGAGGCGATCAAGGCGACCAGGCGCGAATGCGGCGATATCGAAATCATGGCCGGTAATATCGCGACCTCCGACGGCGCCCGGGCGTTGATCGACGCGGGCGCCGATGCGCTGCGGGTCGGGATGGGTCCCGGGTCAATCTGCACGACGCGCGTGATCTCGGGCGTCGGCGTGCCGCAGATCACCGCGATCATGGATGCGGTCGCGGTGGCGGAGCCGCGCAACGTACCGGTCATCGCGGACGGCGGAATCCGATTTTCCGGCGACGTGACCAAGGCGCTGGCTGCGGGCGCGAGCACGGTGATGATCGGCTCGCTGTTCGCCGGCACCGAGGAAAGCCCCGGCGAGACGATTCTTTACCAGGGGCGCACCTACAAGCTTTATCGCGGGATGGGCTCGCTCGGCGCGATGAGCGAACGGACGCGCGACCGCTACGGCCAGCATGAAAACGAATCGGGCAAGTTCGCGCCCGAAGGGATCGAGGGCCGCGTGCCGCATCGCGGGCCGCTCGCATCGAACATCGAGCAACTCGTCGCCGGCTTGCAGTCGGGGATGGGATACGTCGGCGCGTCGAATCTTGCGGAGTTGCGCCGGCGCGCGAAGTTCATCCGCGTCACCGATGCGGGCCATCGCGAGAGCCACGTCCACGACGTGTTCATCACCAAGGAAGCGCCCAACTACCGTCCATAAGGGACGCCGCGAGCGGGCGCGGCGCGCCCGCTCGAACCTGCGCCCGATGCGTGCAACAATCGACCGGCGAGGCCCGCGCGCGCCCGGCACGCCTCGCTGCATAGATGGCCCACGACGGCAAAATCAGGGTCGGCGTTTTTTTCGGCGGCCGATCGAGTGAGCACGAGGTGTCGCTCAGATCGGCGCTGACGGTCATGTCGGCGATGGATCCGGCGCGCTACGAAATCGTCCCGATCGGAATTGGGCACGACGGCAAGTGGTATCTCGAAAGCGATGCGCTCAAGGTGCTCGCGGACCGCTCGCAAAATCTGAAGGCGCTGGAGGCAGGCGACACTGGCGTCACTCTGCTGCCGCATCCCGGCAGCCGCGCGCTGGTAAGCCCTCCTGGAGCGGCCGTCCCGGCGGATGCGGCGCGCGGCGCGCTCGGCGGGCCGCTCGACGTGGTCTTTCCCGTGCTGCACGGCACGTATGGCGAGGATGGCACGGTGCAGGGGCTGCTCGAGCTGGCGGGTATCCCGTACGTCGGCGCGGGCGTGCTCGGCTCGGCAGTCGGGATGGACAAGGACACGCAGAAGCGGCTCCTGCGCGATGCGGGAGTGGCGGTGGTGAAGTACGCCGCGCTCACGCGCACGGAATACGATGAGCATCCGGGGCTTGCGGCGCGCCACGCGCGGGCGCTTGGGTACCCGGTGTTCGTCAAGCCGAACGCGCTCGGATCGTCGGTCGGCATCCATAAGGTGAAGCGGCCCTCCGAACTTGCGGGCGCGCTGACCGACGCGTTCCAATACGACCGCAAGGTGCTGATCGAGGCCGCGTGCATCGGGCGCGAGCTCGAATGCGCGGTGCTCGGCAACGATCGGCCGGAGGCGTCGGTTCCGGGCGAGATCGTGGTCAAGGGCGGGCACGAGTTCTACTCCTACGATGCGAAATACGTCGATCCCGAGGGTTCGGAAACGCGAATCCCAGCCGATGTGCCGCGCGCCGTGGCCAGGCGGATTCGCGCGATGGCGGTGGCGGCGTTCAAGGCGCTGTCGCTGCGCGGGATGGCGCGGGTTGATTTTCTCGCCAGCCGCGATCTCCGCCGCATCTACGTGAACGAGGTCAACACGATCCCCGGTTTCACGTCGATCAGCATGTACCCCAAGCTGTGGGAGGCCTCCGGGCTGCCGCTTGGGAAACTTATCGATCGGCTGATCGAGCTCGCGCTCGAGGATCATCGCGAACGCGCGGCGCTCAAGTTCGCTTACGATCCAAAATCTTAAGACCGCGCGACGTCCGCCGATGACGCGCCTTCTCATCGCGACAACCAACCCGGCCAAGCTGGCCGAATACCGGCTCCTGCTGCGCGAGTTTGCCCTCGAGCCGATCTCGCTTGCCGATGTCAGAATCGCCGAGACGCCCGAGGAGACCGGCCGCACTTTCGCCGAAAACGCGCTGCTGAAGGCGCGATTCTACTTCGCGCGCGCGGGCATCCCGACGCTCGCCGATGACGGCGGATTGGAGGTCGATGCGCTCGGCGGCGAGCCGGGCGTGATGTCACATCGATGGCTCGGGGACCGCGGCGGCGCTGGCGAGAATTCCGACCGCGAGCTTGCGGAGATGGTGATTCGCCGGATGGAGGGCGTCGAGGAGGGCCGGCGCACCGCCCGGCTTCGCGCCGCGATCGCGCTGGTATGGCGCCTGGACGGCGAGCATCGCGAGCGCGTCGCCGAGGCCGCGATCGAGGGCGTGATCGCACATCGCGCATACCCGCAAATCCGCCCCGGCTTCCCTTATCGCGCGGTGCTGTACCTGCCCGACCGCGGCAAGTATCTGGCTGAACTCGGCGAGGAAGAGGAGGCCCGGGTGAGCCAGCGCCGCGAGGCGCTCAGGAAGCTAAGAAGCGAGCTTAGCCGGATAGCGGCGGGCCACTAGCGCGCAGGATATTGAGGCCGCAGCGCGGTCGAACTGCGACGGTCAGGCTCTTCTCAACATCCTGCCAGGGTGGCTATATCCATGATCGCGGCGCGCGAAGTAGAATCGCGGGGCCACCGACGTGCAACGCAAGCGCAAGGGCAGGATTGTCGTCCTCCATCTGGCGGCGCGATACCCATTCGCGGGCGTGATGTGGCAATTGCTCCATCACCTGATAGGCTTTCGCACGCTTGGGCTCGACGTGTTCTACATCGAGGACCATTGCGCCTACACTTACGATCCGATCGCGCGGAGCCCCGGTCCCGATCCTTCGGCTAACCTGCGCCTGCTAGGCTCGGTGCTCGAGCGCTACGGGTTCGGCGGGCGCTGGGCGTTCCTCGACTCGGTGCGCGGAGAGTACGTCGGGATGCCGCGGGAGCGATGCTTCCAACTGATCCGGGAGGCCGACGCCGTGATCAATCTGTGCGGCGCGACCGAACCGCGCGACGAACATCGGCACACCCGCTGCCTGGTTTACATCGAGACCGACCCGGGCTACTTCCAGGTGGAACTTTCGGGCAAGAGCGCGCACATGGCCGAGTTCGCCGCTGCGCACCAGCTCTTTTTCACTTACGGCTACAATATCGGCGCGCCGGATTGCCTCCTGCCGGCGGCGGGAATCCCCTGGCACGTCACGCGCCCGCCGGTGCTGCTCGATGAGTGGCGTGCGGGCATCGGACCCGCCGAGCCGCGCGCATTCACGACCGTCGGCACCTGGCGCAACAAGGGAAACGATCTCGTGATCGAAGGTGAGACCTACTACTGGTCAAAGCACGTGAATTTCGTCAAGGTGCTCGACGTGGCGCGGCGGTCGGGCCAGGCGATCGAGCTTGCGACCGACCTTGATGAGGGTCCCGATTACGAGCGCGCGCTGGCGGGCGGCTTCAGTTTTCATCCGGTGGTGCCGATGTCTCTCGATATCGGCGCCTACCGCGACTACGTAAGCGGATCGCGCGGCGAGTTCACGGTGGCCAAGGACCTGTACGTGCGCACGCGCTCGGGATGGTTCAGCGATCGCACGGCGTGCTATCTCGCGGCCGGGCGTCCGGTCGTGACGCAATACACGGGGTTCGAGAAATTTATTCCCACCGGCGCCGGATTGCTCGGTTTCGACGATGCCGGCGGGGCGGTGGAGGCGATAAAGGCGATCAATTCCGACTATCCACGGCACGCGCGCGCCGCCCGCGAGATCGCCGAGGAGTATTTCGACGCGGACCGGCTGCTCGATGAAATCGCGGAAACGATCGGGCTGTAACGCATGATGCCGACGCCGCTTCAGACGACTCTCGGACTCGACGCACTGCCGGCGGGGCTCGGCGGCGCGATCGAGGTGATCGCCGCGCTGGTTGCGATCGCCGCCGGGTTCGCGCTGCGCCGCCGCAAGCGATTTTTCCGCGCGCCGGGTTTCGCGATGCTCGCGGTCGGATTCGCCTCCGATCTGATCGCCGAGCTGACTCATTCCTTCCCCCTCTTCTCCCGGGTGTCGGGCGCGATCGCGGTCATGACATTCTTCTGGGCGCTCGTCCTGCTCATGATGGACGCGGTGGATTCGGGCTGGCGGCGCGGCCGCGAGCATTTCTCGACCATCTTCAGGGACATTCTCACGTTCGCCCTGTTCGCGCTGGTGGTGATGGCGGTGCTGTGGGCGGACTTCGGGGTGAACCCGTTCAACATCGTAATCGGCGTCGGGGCGGTGTCGGTGGTGGTCGGCCTCGCGCTTCAGGAGACGCTTGGCAACGTCTTCAGCGGTCTCGCGCTCCAGCTCCAGAAGCCATTCAGCGATGGCGATTGGGTCAAGACCGGTCCGTATGTCGGCCAGGTGAGAGGCGTCGGCCTGCGCTCGACGACGATCATCACGCGCGCCAACGAGCGCCTCGACGTTCCCAACACGCAGATCTCCAAGGAGGTGCTGGTCAATTACGCCACCGATGCGGTCGGCGACGAGATTTCGATCGGGATCAGCTACGAGGTCCCGCCCAACCACGCCCGCGAGGTGATCCTGCGGGTGCTGGGCGATTTGCCCTACGTGCTGGACCGGCCGGCGCCCGAGGTGCTGCCGTGGGAATACGGCGATTTCGCGATCCGTTATCGCATCAAGTTCTGGATGGCGGATTTTGCGGTGCAGGAACGCGTCCACGCCGAGCTGGTGTCGAATCTGTGGTACGCGCTGCGCCGCCACGCGATCGAAATCCCCTTCCCGACCCGCACCCTCGAAATGCGCCACGAGCGTCCCGAGCGAATCGGCGATGCGCAGTATGAGCGCGAAATGATCGCCGCTCTGCGCGAACTCTACTTTCTCCGCGACCTTCCCGACCGCGAACTCGAGGTGATCGCGCCCACGCTTCGCGTACACGGGTTCGGCGCGGGCGAGTTGATCGTGCGCGAGGGCGAGTCCGGCGATACGCTTTTCATCATCCGGCGCGGCGAGGTCGAGGTGCTGCTCAAGGGCGCGGGCGGGCAGGAGCGGCGCGTCGCCACGCTGAAGCGCCCGCAATTCTTCGGCGAGATGTCGCTGCTGACCGGCGATCCGCGCAGCGCGACCATCCGGGCGCTCTCCGACGTGGAAGTCCTGGAGATGAATCGCGAGGGGTTCATGCGGCTGTTCAAGGAGCGTCCCGAGGCCGCCGATGCGATCGGAGAGATCGTCGCGGCGCGCCAGGCCGAGAACGTGCAGGCGCGCAGGCCGGCCGACGGCGAGGAGCCGCGCGGCCGCCAGCGCCGCTGGATATTCGACAAGATCCGGGAAATTTTCGATCTCTGAGGCAGAGCTTCCGCAGGGTCGTCAGAAATTCCCTTGTAATCGCGATTGAAACAGGGCGCGGGTGGCAACGTGGCAGTGCGGTTGTTTGAGTAAGACGGACGGACGCGCTAGGCTTTCCTCTAATGGCTACGGAAATTCTCTACTGCGCAAGTTGAGGCTATAAGCCTCGCGCCGCCAGTCTGGCTGGCGCACTCAAATCCCGCTTCGGCGAGGACGTCCAAGTCACCGCCGGGAAGACAGGACAGTTCGACGTGATCGTGGACGGGACGGTCATCTTTTCGAAGCACGCTGTGGGACGCTTCCCGGTCGAGGGCGAAGTCGAGGAACGATTCGCCGCGCTTCGCGAGGGCAAGGAATTGCCGCCGATCGAGAACGCTCAACCAACCGGTTTCGTCGGGCGGATCCTGGGCAAGCTCCGCGGCTGACCGCGCGCCGAAGCGGGGGTCAGTCTTTCACAAACCTGGGTTCGTTCTCAGGGATCTTTTCCCCCGCATTCTTAATATGGGCGAGGATAAAGGTGGGAGTGTCTTTTCCTCCCCATATCAAAACATCAAAAAATGGGGGAGGAAAAGGCGTTCCGGCCAGTGTCCTCTCCAGCGTCGAAGAACAGGGGACGAGAAAATGGCGTGACTATAGTCCCTGCTAGCCGCGGCCGCCGGTGAGCGCCTCGGCGCCGCCCACGATATCCATCAGCTCTTTCGTAATCTGCGCCTGGCGCGCGCGGTTCATCTCGATCGTGTAACGGTTGATCATTTCGATCGCGTTGTTGGTCGCGTTGTCCATCGCGGACATCCGCGCGCCCTGCTCGCTGGCCTCGGCCTCCAGCAATGCGTGGAAGATCGCCGACTCGAGATAGGTGCGCATGATGACCGGCGCGAGTTCGTCGCGGCTCGGCTCGACCACGTATTCGGTGGGAAGTTGCGCGCTCTCGCCCTCCGCGCGCGCGCCCGGCGCGGCAACCGGGAGGAGCCGTTCGAACATCGGACGCTGGGTGAGCACGGATTTGAACTGAGTATAGACGATCGTCGCCTCTGAGATTGCTCCCGAACGGTAATCCGCGAGCATCCGCGATGCTATCCGGCGAGCAAGCTCGACCGTGGCAAGCCGCGGCGTATTGTTGATTGCGGATTCCGCCAGTTGCACGTTGGCGCGAGTGAAATAGTCGAAGGCTTTCTTTCCGACCACGTACAACTGGAGTTCGATCCCGCTTGCCTGTGAGTCGCGCCGGACATCCTCGGCGGCGCGCAACAGATTCGCGTTGTAACCGCCGCACAGGCCGCGGTCGGATGAGATCACCGCGCACAGCGACCTCTTCGGTGCGCCCTCGCGCGCGCCACCCATCGCGGCCTCTGAAACGAACAGGGAATCGGTGATACGCGCCAGCGCATCGCTGTACGGCCTCGCGTTGAGCAGCGCTTCCTGCGCGCGGCGCAGCCGCGCCGCCGACACGAGCTTCATCGCGCGGGTGATTTGCTGGGTCGATTTGGTCGAGGCGATCCGGCGCCTGATTGCCTTGAGCGAAGCCATCGTTCAGCCGCGTCTTTCGTCAGGCAGCCGCCGGGCCGGCCTTGCCCTGCTCGGCGAGGAATGATTTCAGGTACCCATCGAGCGCGGCGGTCAGCTTCTTCATCAGCTCGGGGCTGATCTCGCGCTTCTCGCGGATTTCGGCGAGCAGCTCCGGATGGAGCGAGTCGAAATGCGTATAAAGCCCGCGCTCGAAGGGCTTGACCTGCGCAACTTCGAGCTTGTCGAAGTAGCCGGCGTTGGCCGCGAGGATTATGACGACTTCCTTCTCGGCCGCGAGCGGCTCGTACTGGTTCTGCTTGAGCATCTCGGTCACCCGCGCCCCGCGATTGAGCAACCGCTGGCTTGCGGGATCGAGTTCCGATCCGAACTGGGCGAACGCCGCCATCTCGCGATACTGCGCAAGGTCGAGCTTGAGCGTCTGTCCGACCTGCTTCATGGCTCTTATCGCCGCCGAGAACCCGACGCGCGAAACCGACAACCCGACCGCCACCGCGGGCCGGATGCCCGAGTTGAAGAGGTCGACGTCGAGCATGATCTGGCCGTCGGTGATCGACCAGACGTTGGTCGGGATGTAGGAGGCGAGGTCGCCGGCCTGGGTCTCGATAATCGGGAGCGCGGTGAGCGAGCCGCCGCCCATCTCGTCGTTCATCTTCGCCGCGCGCTCGAGCAGGCGCGAGTGGAGATAGAACACGTCGCCGGGGAAAGCCTCGCGCCCCGGCGGACGGCGCAGCAGCAGCGACAACTGGCGATACGCCTGCCCGTGCTTGGTGAGGTCGTCATAGACCAGAAGCGCATGCCGCCCGGAATCGCGGAAGTACTCGCCCATCGTGCATCCGCTGTAAGGTGCGATGAACTGGAGGGGCGCGCTTTCCGAGGCGGTCGCGGCGACCACGGTCGTGTACTCCATCGCGCCTTCCCGGTTGAGCCGCTCCACCAGTTGCGCGACGGTCGAACGCTTCTGCCCGATCGCGACGTAGAAGCATTGGACGCCCTGGCCGCGTTGGTTGATGATCGCATCGATGGCGATCGCGGTCTTTCCGGTCTGGCGATCGCCGATGATCATCTCGCGCTGGCCGCGCCCGATCTGGAGCATCGAGTCGATGACCTTGATTCCGGTCTGGATCGGCTCCTTGACCGGCTGGCGGCGAATGATCCCGGGCGCCTTGATTTCGATTCGGCGCGTCTCGGCGCTCTTGATGGCGCCCTTGCCGTCGATCGGCTGACCGAGCGCATTGACCACGCGGCCGAGCAGCGCCTCGCCGACGGGAACCTCGGCGATCCGGCCGGTGCGCTTGACCTCATCGCCCTCGGCGATCGCCTGGGGGTCGCCGAACAGCGCGGCGCCGACGTTGTCCTCCTCGAGGTTCAGGACCATCCCGTATATCTGGTGCGGGAACTCGAGCAATTCGCCGGCCGATGCGTTCTCCAGGCCGTAGATTCGCGCGATGCCGTCGCCGCAGGAGAGCACGCGGCCGGTTTCGCGCACCGCGATAGTGCCCTCGAAGCCCTTGATCTCATTGCGCAGGATGTCGCTGATTTCAGCCGGTCTGATTTCCGCCATGGGTAATGATTCCGCTCAAGTTTGGCCCGCCAGCCGGCGCTCGGCCTCGGCGAGCTGCGTTGCGAGACTGCCGTCGTAGATCTTGCCGCTGAGTTCGGCGACCACGCCGCCCAGCAGGGAATTATCGACTCGAACCGTTGAGATAATTTTCTTGTTCGCGATCGACTCGAGCGCCGCGGTCAGCCGGGCGACTTCCGCATCCGACGGCGGCATCGCGAAGGTCAGCGTGGCGCGCGCACGGCCGAGAATTTCATCGACCTGGTCGCCATAGGACTCGGCGATCGCGCCGATTTCCCCGATACGCCCGTGGCGCGCGAGCACCACCGCGAACGACCGCAGCGGGAAGCTGAGTTCGAGCTTCTCGGCGATCTTCGCCATCGCCTCCCGCCGCGCATCCTCGCCGAGTTCGGGCGAGGTAAGGACCGCCATCAACTCGGGCGCTTGCACGATTTCCGCCAGCCGGTGGAGTTCCGCTCCCCAGCTTTCGAGCTGGCCCTTCTCGGCAAGCCCGATCAGCGCCCGAGCGTAGCGCTTGGCGACTCTCGAACCCTTCACCGTTGGACCTCCCGGCCCAGCCGCTCCATGAAGCCATCGACCAGGCGCCCCTGGTCATGCGCCTCGAAGTGACGCCCGATGAGGTCGCGGGCGAGCGCGGCGGCGGTGGCGGCAAGCCGCTGGCGGACGCGGCGCTGGGCTGCATCGGCCATCGCGGCCGCGCCCAGTTCGGTGTCCTTCGCGATCCGCTGGGCGGCGGCGCGGGCGCTCTCGACCATCCTGCCAGCCTGGTAAGCGGTCTCGGCGTCGAGTTCGGATGCTAGCTGCGCCAGGTCCTGCTCGATCGTGGCCATGCGGGCCACGGCGCGACTGGCCAGCTCCTGCGCTTCGGCCAGCGCACCCTCGGCGCGCGAGAGACCGGTCCGAATCGAGACCGCCCGGTCGGCGAAGTACTTGCGCGCCTGCGGGGTGGCGAAGCGGCCCAGGATAAACGCGAACACGAGAAAATTCGCCGCAAAAAACAGCAGCGTCAGCCACGAGCCCTGGCTCTCAGCGGCCTCGCCCGCGGCCATCGCGGCCGAGGGGGCGAGCACCGCGGCCAGGGCGGCGGCCATTGCAATCCAGCGCTTCATCTAGTTGTTGGAATCCGTCGAGCGGTTTTGCGAGCCGTTTTGCAAGCCCTTTTGATTGATTGGGCGCCCGAGCATGCGCTCGGCGAGCTGCGCGCCCAGCGTTTTGCCCATCTCCTCGAGTTCCTGCGTCGCTGCCCTCACTTCACTTTCGACTTTTGCGCTGGCCGCCTCCAATGAGGCCTGCGCCTGGGCCTTTGCGGCCTCGATCATCTGCGCCGCATCGACCTCGGCCTTATGGCGCTCACTTGCGCGCCTGGCCAGCGCATCGCGCCTGACGACCGCGAGCCTTTTCTCGCGCTCCTCGTCGGCGGTTTTCGCCTCCTTGATAAGTTGTTCGGTGCGCAGGCTCAAGTCCTTGAACCTCCGCTCTCGCTCGGAGAGGAGGTTCAAGAAGGGGCGAAAAAACAGCCGTGTGAATATAAACCAAAAAACCAGGAAGGAGACAATCAGGGCAAAAAACGTCCCCCAATTCGGCGGGATGTGCATATCAGCGCCCCTCCCCGGCGGGGTCTCTGCGATTTTCGGTCATCGAACGGGCGTCGGAACGAGAACTCGCGATTAGGCTGGCTTCTGTCCTCCGGCGGCTTGCGCCAGACGCTCCTCCTTGGGGAACACGGTGACTTTGCGATCCTCGCGCGCGCTCTCGGGCTGCATCGAGGAGTGCCCCTCGAAGAAGGCGCCCTCCTGCACGATCAAAACCGGCGCGGTCAGATTGCCGATGACCTTGGCCGATGGGCGAATCTCGATTCGCTGCGATGCGTGAATGTCGCCGCTGACCTTTCCTCCGACAATCACCGCCGCAGCCCGGATTTGCGCCGTCACAACCGCCGTCTCGCCGATCGTGACGCTGTCCTTGGCGTTGATTTCGCCATCGACTTCGCCATCGATTCGGGCGGGACCCTCGAAGCTGAGCTTGCCGGTGACTTTCGATCCGCGGTCGAGGTAGGCGCGGCCCTCGGCGGGCGCCGCCGCCCGGCTGGCCGAAGGCGCCGGCTGCGCACTGCTGGACGGCTGGGAAGGCGTCGGCGATGACGCGACCGGCGTCAAAGCCGGCTGCGCCTTGGGATTCTTTTCCTGCTCTTTGCTGAACAACGCCATGTTTGGACCTCCCCCGGCAGGCGCGTCCCTCCTGACGCGCCGCCTCCGTCAGCAATCGAGCTTAAACCTCGTTTCCGGACAATGCAATTGAAGCGGCCGGATTTCCGGCGACCGCCGGGTCACCGGGCGCCATCGCTTGCGTCATCGGCTGATTATTCGTAACAATTGCCAGCCCTCGACGGCAATTGGTCCGGCAAGAAGGAGATTGGCGGTGGCATCGATTCCCGACAAATTCCTCGCTCTCCTGAGCGACAGGAGGGCGCATGCGTACATCGCGACGGTCATGCCCGACGGGTCGCCGCAGGTGACCCCGATCTGGTTTGACTTCACCGACGGCAAGATTCGCTTCAATACCGCGCGCGGCCGCGTGAAACATCGCAATATCAAGCTTGGCACCAAGGTCGCTCTCGCGATAATGGACCCCGACAACCCACATCGCTACATCCAGATCCGCGGACCGGTTACCAAAATCACCGAGGAGGGCGCCAACGCGCATATCGTGTCGCTCGCTAAGAAGTACTGGGGACACGACCAGTACCCGTTCCAGCCGGACGAGGTGCGCGTGTCATACGAGGTCGAGCCGGCCTCGGTGCAGACGATGGGATAGGATCGACGCGTCCAGGCTTGCCGGGCCGTCACAATCCGCGGGTTGCCACGATCTCGATGGCGGGAGTGCGATCGCCCTTGCAGTTAATCATTCGCGGCCCCGGCAGCTCGAGCAAAGAAAAACCCCATCGCGAATAGAGATCCCGGATTCGAGGGGTAGCCTGGTTGGAAGCCAGTACGGGACCGGGGTGCCGCGACAGCCACTCAGCGAGCCGCACCTGATCCTCCCAGCCGAAATCCTCCTTTGCGTATCGTGTGAACGGTACGTCATAGGGAGGGTCCGCGTAGACAAAATCATCCGGACGGAGACTCACATTCTCGAATCCGCCCGTGGTGAACTCCCAATTGGCGAAGACTTCGCGGTAATCCGTGAAGTCGCTTCTATAGTTGATTACCGGGTATCGCCCGAAGGGGACGTTGAATTCGCCCCGGCTGTTGAAGCGGCACAGGCCGTTGTAACAGGTGCGATTGAGAAAATAGAAAAGCGCGGCCGCTTCTTCGGATTGGTCCATTCCGGCAGCGACCAGCTCATTGAACCGCGCGCGGCTCTCATAGAAGAGCACCTCGTCGTTGCGCATCGGCAATGAAATCCGAAGCCCTCTCTTGAGCCAGCGGTAAAAATTTATCGCGTGCGGATTGATGTCGTTGAGGAGGGCGTGCGCGGGCCCAAGACCGAGCGCGATCGCCAGGCCGCCGCACAGGGGTTCGACCAGGCGCCGATGCGAGTGCAACTCCCAAATCGAACGCAGGTGGGGAACGAGCCATCGCTTGCCGCCAGCCCACTTGAGCGGAGGCCTGAGTTTCTCATCGCAGCCAACCGCGAGATCGGCGGGTTGGGTCAAAGTCATAAGGCCGCGCCGGCCCGCCGCGACGCGAAGCTTGCGAGGTCTCCCAACGAGCGTGCCCGTCATGCGATTGTCGCGCGTCAGCGATGAGCCGCCGCGGCGCGGTGCTCCTCGGATGGCGCCGGCAGCCGCCACTCACCGCCGATATTGCGTATCACGATTCGGTCGGCCTCGCCGCCCGCCGCCGAGATCAGCCGGCGTATCGGCTCATCCATCGGCTCCTTCGACAACTTGAAAGTCCCCCAATGGATCGGGATCAGGTAACGCGCCCCGGTCTGCTGGAACATCTGCCAGACCTGCTCGGGACTGGCATGGTTCCATATCCACGGGTCGTATGCGCCGATGGAGAATGCGGCGACTTCGGGCGGACTGGGCGCGAGGCTCGCGAACAGATCGGTCATCGCGGTATCGCATGCGACCAACGTCCGATGGCCGTTCTTCTCGAGCACGTAACTGTTGAATCCGAAGTCGCGCCCGAACGGGGGCCAGCGCCTGCCCCAGTGCTTCGCGCCCATCGCGCGAACCTTGAGGCCCGACACCTCGGTCTCCTGGCCCCAGTCGAGCTCTCTCACGTCGCGGAAACCGAGCGGGGCGATCAGGTCGGAGCATCCCCGGCATGCGATGACGACCGCGCTCTTCGGCATCACTTTCAATGACGGCAGATCGAGATGATCCATGTGCGCGTGCGTGATCAGGATCACGTCCACGGTCTGAAGCTCGGCGATCGCAAGCGGGAAATCGACTCCCCGGCGCGGCCCGATCGTGAAAATCGATGCGAAGGAAAACCCCACGCGCTCGAACACCGCCGGATCGGTGAGCACCCGCACGCCGAAGTAGTTCATCAGGAGCGTTGAGTGGCCGAGATTAGCGATCGTGAGTGAATCGTTCGGCCACGATGCGGGTTCGAGTCCGCCGCCATCGCGATCCGCACCCCGAGCGTACGAGGCCGCCATCAGGAGCGCCAGTATTCCCGCGGCGGTCATCGCCGACCGGCTCATCGCCAGCCCGCGCCGGTGGACCCTTCCGCCAACCTGCGCGCGCGCCTCATTTCGGCACCGGGTAGCATGGCAGCTTCTTGACCAGCTCGAAGGCGTAGGAGCGCTGCCGCCACTTGAACGTGCCGTGGCCCTCGCCGCTGGCGAATGCGCCGTTCAAATTTGCGGCTTGCTCGTTCTCCTTGATGCTCATCGGCATCTCGGGCGCATAAATCAGGAAGGCGGGCTCGCCCACCTCGAGGGAATTTGCAAGCGGCGGGCTGAATTTGAGTGATTCGATGTTTGGCTTCGGCTCCCAGCCGTCCGGCGGCGCGGACTTGCCGCGCACGACCATCCAGGCCGGCCCGTTAGACGTTTCATTGAGTCGCCACTGGCGCGACTCGATGACGCCCTGCTTGTTCTTGCGGACTTCCTCGATGCCGGGCGCTGCACGCGTCATGGACTCGCATCTGTCCATCTCCTCATCGTGCTGGCTTTGCGCGTTCTTTTCGTCGGGCTCCGGCTTAAGCGTCGAGCCGGCCAACGCGGTGCCCCCGAGCGCGACGGGCAGGATGTTCGCAACCGACCCGGCGCAGGCGGAGCACGCCGCGGCTATCGCGACCGCGCCGGCAATCCAGGCCGCGCATTCAATGATGGACCGCCGCGCCGCGCCGAACCGGCCACCCCGAATCTTGTCCAGCACCGTCACGGTTTTCGCGCGATCACCAGCGATGATGTGAATGGCGGGTGGGGCAAAGGGTCGAGACTCACAGAGCGGAAACCGGCAGCGGCGAGCCATCCCGAGACTTCCTCGAAGGAGTAGTTTCGGCCGCGCGCCTTGAGAAGCAGATAAAGCGAGAACACGGCGCCGGCGCGAGGTTCGGTCATATCGCGGTTCATCACATGGTCCTTGATGATTATCGTGCCACCCGGCGCAAGCGAGCGAAAGCACTTGCGCATGAGTTCCGCATTGACCGCCTCGTCCTCGCTGTGGATGACGTTCGACAGAAATAGCGCGTCGATCGGCCCGGGAATCTCGTCCTTGAGGTAATCCACGCTCACCAGCGCGATTCGCGACGCGACCTCCGGTTCGCGCTCGGCCAGGATGCGCCGGGCAACCTCCAGCGTCGCCGGCAGATCATAAATCGACGCGCCGAGCGCGGGCCATCGTTTGAGCAGCGCCGCGACGTAAGTGCCGGGACCGCCGCCAAGGTCCGCGATGGTTCTCACGCCCGCCAGATCGAGATGATCCGCCACCCAGCGCGCATCGCCGCGCGCCCGCACGAGACTATCCATCGCGCGGATGAACCGCTCGGTATCGGCCGGCTCAGACTGGAACATATCGGGTGTGCGCGCGGGACGGCCGGTGCGAATCGATTCCTCCAGATGCGCCCAGAACGGGAAAATCGCCTCCTCGAAGAGGAGCCACCCTCCCACATATTCGGCGGACCTCCGGAGCAGATGGCGACGCGACGTCTCGTTGAGGCTGAAGCCGCTCTCGCTTTTCTCGATGAGCTTAAGCGCGACGAGCGCGTTGGCGAGGACCGCGGTTGCGCGCCGGTCCGTCCCGAGCGCGCCTGCCAGC
>Ga0187770_10000303_pt1 | contig 24371 bp, 22 predicted proteins | sample 0116_SJ02_MP02_2_FD_133154 | JGI IMG/M metagenome (GOLD analysis project Ga0187770, IMG submission 133154) | Tropical peat soil microbial communities from peatlands in Department of Meta, Colombia - 0116_SJ02_MP02_20_MG | ecosystem: Environmental > Terrestrial > Soil > Wetlands > Peat | place...
CTGAGGGATCATCCGTGACCCATCTGTACCTGAGCTTCTTCTGCTGGTCCACGACAACGATTGCTCTCTTTGCCACTCCCTTGTAGCCAAGCCCCACCCAAGGGTCCTGAAGGACACCGTAAAGCTTGGCAACCTTCTTGTTGAAATCACTCAAGAGCGGAAACTGCAGGTTGTAGGTCTGAGCGAAAGCCTTCAACGAGTAGGAGCTGTCGACGCTGATGCCGACGAGCTGGGCTCCTGCCCCTTGGAGGGTGCCGAACCCATCCCTGAAGGTGCACATTTCCTTGTCGCACACGCCCGAGAAGGCGAACGGGAAGAAGGCCAGGATTACCGCCCCCTGTTTCGTGAGTTCGGTCAGCGACCGCGTTTTCTGATCAGCGTCTGGAAGAGCAAACTCGGGAACCTTCTGGCCCAGCCTGAGTACCACGAGCAGGAAACCCTTGGGTTCCGATTTAAGCGCTACTTCCGGGGCAGCTTCTGTAGAAGCTCGAAGTACTTGGAGGCCAGCGAGACGAGCTGGTCCTGCTTTGCGGGATCCCGTTCGGTGCCTAGGGCCGCGGTGGTCTCGTTCAGCCTCGCCAGAATCACCTCGCGCATCTGGGCGACAACTGCGTCGTAGGACACCGCGGAGCCCTCTGTAATCGACGACAAATCGTCATGGCTGGTGCAGTAGACTTTTCCTCGGTACCTTACTTGAATCCCCCCATCCTTAGGGCAGGGCTCTGCAAGCATCGTCGCTCCCTTGCTAACCAGCTCGGCAGCCAGCCTCATTCTGTCCTTGGAGGAGCCACTCATCACCTCGCCCGTCGGCGTGATTGTATTAAACTCGGCTCACTGCGAAAAGCACTTAATCCCATCGAATCGAGTCTCGAAACCCGGGATCCCTTCCATGAGTGCCAAGCTGAAAAAGCAACAGGAAAACGACGCTAAGCTGGCGAAGGCCGTCGTGAGCCTTCAGCAGATATCAGACTCCAACATCACGCCCAGGAACATCAGGAAGATCGTTAAGGACTCTGTCCTTATGCTTCAGGACACGAAGCAGAGCGTAGCAGTGAGGGCGGCTAACGCTATCAGCCTCCTAGACGAGGTGGCGCAGGACCCGAACATGCCATCATTCGCCAGGGTGACTCTCTGGTCCGCTGTGTCTGAGCTGGAATCCATCAGGGAACAATAACATCCCGGACGAAGTTTCAGGGTTGGTTCGGGCAAAGCTTTAACACGTTCTGACGTGCCGCAGCAGCGATTGCCAAACTGCCCGAAATGCGGGAATAAGGAATCAATGCCGACACGGACCTTCAACGTGATTGTCGAGCCCGCTAGGGGAGAGAGGGGCATGACCGAACGGCGGGTCGGCATGTATACTTGCGAGAAGTGCGGGACCAAGTTTCCGACCGTCATCAGCAGGCAGAGATATCTCATCGTTGCCGAGGAGCAACTAAAGTTGATTCAGGATGAACTCACTTCAGTGAAGAAGGGGAACGAGGAGCTAAGTGCCAAGATCCAGGAGATGGCCCAGCAACAGAAGGAGATTGAGGACTCGATGGACAGGACGGCCAAGGAGAACGAACTGAAACTCCTGCAGGCCAAGTTGGCCGACATTGAGGAGTTCGTCGGTTACCTCAGAAAAGAAAAGGGCGAACTCGAGCAGAAGGCTTCTAGGCTCCGGTAGAGCCTAGACCCCCTCAGTCACGACAGGCGGAAGAGTGTACCCCGCTTCAGCCTCGTAAGACGCGGCCTTCTCTTCCAGCACAGCCTTCTCCGTCCGGAGCGCCTGCACTTCGCTCTCCAATGCGTTAGCAGACTTCTCCAGCTCGAAGGTGGCTATCTTCTCCTTCAGGGAGGCGATGTCGGCAAGGAGCGAGGCCTTCTCGGCCTCGAGCGACCTTATCTTCTCCTCGAGCTCTGTCCTCTGGTCAGCGTATTCGGTTACCACTTCCATGGTTGCCAGCGTCACATATTCCGATGGTTTACTTCTCTGACAAAACTAAAAACAACTGACAACATCGTAAACGCGATTAAATCGCAACACGCAGGATTTATGAATCGACTTCGATCGGCTTCACCCATGCCCAAAGGGCTCTGGATTTGGTCTTCGGATCCCAAGGCACAGAGAATCATGCTGAGGAATGTGGCGGCGTCTCCGCACCTTATGGCGGCCCTAACAGCCATCGGAAAGAGCAAGGAGGGGATGAGCGATGCCGAGCTCGACGACGCCATCAACGATAACTCAGAATGGACCACCCTCTGGGTGATTAGGCAACTTACGGCTCTCGGGTTCATAGAGTTCAAAGTAGATTTCTTCGGAAACCCTGCCAGGTACCAGCTTACTGATGCCGGAAGGAGCGCCCTTGCAACGATTACAGGCCAACCTCCTCCAAAGCCTCCAACAGCCGCGCCGCCGCGACCCCAGCCAGCCCCACCAACGCCACCTCCACCTCAGCCCGCGGCCCCGAAGGCCGCCTGACCACACGCGACGAGACTAAACAGGTCGGCAACAGCCCCCAGCCCGTTTGCCGCCTGAATTGTACTACCTTGAGACTCCTTTCAGGCAATCGCTGTGAAGTGTTACTCGAAATGCGGGGGGAGGGATTTGAACCCTCGAACCCCTAAGGGATGAGGTCCTGAGCCTCACGCCGTTGACCAGGCTGGGCGACCCCCGCGTTGTCCCGGCGAGCCCAAGCTTCTCTTTATGAACGTTCAACACTTTCACCCGCCTCCCTCTTGTCCAACGAGGTCCCTCGCGCACCTCGTGTTAAATTCCCACGAAGCTTCACATCCACATAATGCCTAGGTTACACTATCTCTACGAGCAGGCAGCAAGCGGCAGGGAGCGCTTCGTCTATTACTGCTCAGGTTGCCGCTGCGTTCTCCGCGTCAGGCGCAATCTGGGGCCTGCCGGCGAGACAGTCGGCTCCCTGAACGGACGCTGCATGGGGTGTAGTAGTCTCCTCGAAGGGAACGTCGAGTGCAGGCTCGCTCTTGTGCCTGATGACTGGTCCGACGTCTTCCTGAGTGCCGCCTCACCGGTGCAGAAAAGGGAGGCACTTTTCCAGAAGGCCTCGTCGATACCACACTTCTCCCTCGGCTTCCCGCACCTAGACTCGCTCCTGCGCCCCTTCTCTGAAGGGTATGTGATTCTGCTCAGCGGAGAGACGTCATCCGTCGTGGCTGAACTGGCCTCGCTCAGGGCCCAGCTCCCGATCGAGTCGGGTGGTCTCGACTCAGCGGTCCTTTTCATCGATGGGGGGAACCGCTCCGACCCCTACCTTTTCTCCTCCTTCGCCAAGCAGAGGGGCCTCAAGCCAGCGATGGCCATGAGGCGCGTGGCTTCCTGCCGCGTCTTCACATTCTATCAGCTGGCCGCCCTGGTCTCGGAGCACCTCGTGCGGGCAGTCGAGGACTATGGGACCAGACTGGTGGTGATTTGCGACATCCTCGGCACCTTCAACGAACCTGAGCTGGAAGAAAGGGAAGCGAGGCGGGTGCTGAGCGCCGTCGAGGAGGGCATCGAGAAGGTGAAGAGGCAGGCCCTTGTAATTGCGACCCAGGCTTCGCCCAACAAGTACGACGGCATGGTCGCTTCCTGGGCCGACGCCCAAGTTCGCCTGTCGTCAGAAAGAAACAGAATCAGGGCGGAGCTCGTCAAGCACAGGAACAGGCTCCCGGGAGAGACCACGTTCAAGCTTGGTCAGCTCCTCAGGGCCACAAGGACGGGAGGGGCCCGTTGATGGGAAGGACCATACCTTCGTTCAGGATAGCCGAGGCCCAAGAGGCCGCCGAGTGGAAATCGTTCAGGAGGGCGCTCCCCACTCGGGACAGGGCCGCCTTCGACGAAGTACTCAGCTCCGCTAGGCTCTACACCTCGGCATCTTCGGCCGCGGTCAGGACGTCGAAGTTCGAGGGGATGGCCATGGCGATGATTTTCCACCATTACAGATTGCTCATGCGGGCGGTGGGCGCGGCATCAGGAATGGAGCCGAAGGAGGGGGAAGATGACCCTCTCTGACGGCGAGATCATAGAGGAGTTCGACAGTTGGCAGCGCTTCGCCGACGCCCTGCGGGCGGATGACAGGGCACTCTTCAAGGAGATGCTGAGGCTCTGTTACGAATACTTTCCAGCAATTCAAGCGAGGGACTCGCCGTTCCCCACCGAAGCTCTGTTCATGAGCCTCCTGCTAGCGCAGCACAAGACAATAGTCTGGCTGGCTTCCGAAATCGAGAGACTGAAGGGTGGTGGGAAGGACGCGCGGCTGGATACTTGACCTCTATCCGGGGAACCCGGGGGAGATGGTCATCTGGATCAAGCGCGAAGACGGCGAGGCCGTCCGCCTGGTCGACCATTGGTCCCCATCGATATTCATAGGGACAGACAACAAATCAGACTTCGATGTCCCATTCCAGGCCCTCCGCAACGACTTCGTCTGGACCAGGACAGTCCAGAAGCGCGAAAGAGTGACCGATGCAAGCACGTCCTCCGTCGTCGAAGCGAGGCTGAAGGACGCGCGGAAGGCGCAGCAGGTGGCGGGGAGGATAGAGCGCCTTGGCCCCTTCGGCACCTTTAGGCTCTACAACACAGACGTTCCTCCCGGCCAGAGCTACCTCTACGAGCGGAACCTCTTCCCCCTCGCCTATTGCGAAATAGAACAGAAAGGGGACGTGCTTAGGTGGGAGCTCAAGGACGATGTCTGGGCCTATGACTACGCCCTGCCTGCGCTGAGGAAAGTGAAGATTGTGGTCGACATCGCGAAGCAGGGGAAACTACCACGCTTTACAGACAAGATCGAAGGGATTTCGCTAGAAAGCGACGGCGGGAAAATCGAGATAGGTGGGCACAGCGAAGCCGACAAGCTTCTGGGGCTGGTGGAGGCGGTACGAGAAGCAGACCCAGACTTCGTCCTGACCAACGACGGTGACACATTCCTCTTCCCCTATTTGATCAAGCGCGCCGGAGCGAACGGAATCGGCGCCAAGTTGGTCCTCGACAGGGACGGCATTCCCATGAAACTCCCCTCGAAGGGGGGCACGACCTACTTCAGCTATGGGAGAATCCACTACAAGCCCTCGGCGATCAAGCTCTGCGGCAGGGTGCACATCGATATCAACACATCCTTCGCTTACTCCGAGGCGGGATTCGATGGGCTCTTCGAGCTGAGCAGGATATGCCGCATGCCCCTCCATACTTCGAGCAGGGCGAGCATCGGGAAGGCACTCTCCAGCCTACAGTTCTACCACGCGTCGAAGATCGATCTGCTCGTCCCTTGGAAACCGACCCTGGTAGAGCGCTTCAAGGACAGGAACGAACTACTCATGGCGGACAGGGGTGGCTTCATCTTCGAACCGAAGGTAGGGGTCCACGAGAACGTTGGCGAGCTAGATTTTAGTGCGTTGTACCCTAGCATAATGTACAGGAAGAACATCTCGGCCGAGACAGTCAAGTGTGCCTGCTGCCCAGACTCTGACAACAGAGTGCCTGAGCTCGACTGGAACGTGTGCAAGAAGCGGGAGGGAATCGTCCCCCTGGCCATCAAAATCATAGTGGAGAAGAGGCTCCACTACAAGGAGCTCAAGCGGACCGCCAAGGGGGCCGATTATGACAGATACAACGCCAGACAGGCGGCTCTGAAGTGGCTGGGTGTCACAACCTTTGGATATCTGGGTTTCAGCAACGCGAAGTTCGGCCGCATCGACGCCCATATCGCCGTGTGCGCCTGGGACAGGAAGATACTGCTCGACACGGCCAGAATCGCTGAGCGGAGGGGCTTCGAGGTGATGCACGGCATAGTCGACTCCCTCTGGGTCCAGAAGGAAGGGGCAGACAGGGACGACTATCTCGAGCTGAAGGCTGAAATCGAAGCAGAGACCGGATTCACCATTTCATTCGAAGGCATCTACAAATGGGTGGTCTTCCTTCCATCGAAGGTCGAACCAAACGTACCGGTGCTCAACAGGTACTTCGGGGTCTATCAGGGCGGAGACCTGAAGATCAGAGGAATAGAAGCGCGGCGCCATGATACGCCCTTGGCGTTCGCCAAGTGCCAGATGGAAATCCTGAAGGTTCTGGCGGGAGCAGACACAGTCGCGGATGCGAGGGAGAAGATTCCCGAGTGCATCGAAATCTTCCTCAGACATGCCGAAGCGCTAGCGTGCCACGAGGTCCCAGTCTCGGAACTCGCTTTCTCCACCAACCTCTCGAAAGCTCCAGAAGAGTACACCACGATGACCGTGCAGCACGCGGCCATCAAGCAGCTTGTGGGAGAGGGCGCGGCCCTCCACGCCGGCGAAGGGATACGTTACGTCATCGCGGACTACAAGGGTAAAGACTCGAAGAGGGCAATGCCCATTGACATGATCAAGGATCAGGCGAAGTACGACTCGGAGCGCTATATCGTGCTGCTGGCGGAGACCTGCTCCTCGGTCCTCGAGCCATTCGACAGAGGATGCACTGCCACGGGGCTCATGTCGTCATACGAAGCTCGTAGAAACGTGCTCCTCAACTGAGCGCAGATTCTACCACACAACAGCCTTCGTGGGTTTGATTTTCAGTATCGGCGACTCCCCTTCGCCCCAGGGGTGCCTCCTGTAAACCTCGAACCTTTTGAGCAGAATCTGGAGCAGCCTTCGGTATTCCTTCCCCCGTTCAAGGATTTCGCACTCCCCTTCCACCATAACTGCATGGTTGGGGTGGTAGTCGTCCACGACGAGGGCCACCCTGTTGTTCTGCCTCAGATTTTCCAGCTTCTTGGTGCCGTAATCAATGGCGATAACGATGTTCTCACCATCAAGAGCGTAGATCACGGGCACGACGTGCGGTTTCGCGTCCTTCGAGGCGGTGGCAAGCCTGCACAACTCGTGGTCTTTCAGAAAGCTCAGGGCCTTGGATGACAGGACTCCCATACTTGGATGGACCCCTCGCGGTTCGGAATAAGACTGTCGGCCAACCTTAAACGAGGCGCGGTGGCAGCCGGCACCGATGAAATACACGGTTCTTGGAAGCACAGGCCTGAAAGTATCGAGGCTGTGCATAGGGTGCATGAGCTTCGGCGGGCCGGATTCCCCCGGCTTCGAGTGGACACTGGGGTACACAGACTCGAAGAAAATCATTGACAGGGCCATCGACCTAGGGGTCAACTTCTTCGACACAGCGGACGTCTACTCCAACGGCAGGTCGGAGCAGATCGTGGGGAAGGCGATGGAGGGGAGGCGGAACGACGTCGTCATAGCCACCAAGGTCGGCCTCCCCACAGGCGACGGCCCCGACGAGCGAGGACTCGGGAGGAAGCACGTCAGGCGGAACCTAAAGAGGTCCCTTGCCAACCTCAAGACAGACAGGATAGACCTGTACCAAATCCACCGGTGGGACTATCAGACACCCATTGAACAAGTCCTCAAGACCCTGACAGAGGCGGTGAGGAAGAACCGGGTCGTCGACAACATCGGCGGATCGAGCATGTGGGCATGGCAGTTCGCGAAGGCCCTCTACACCAGTGACAGGCTCGGACTGGAGCGCTTCAAGACCATGCAGAACCACTACAACCTGGCCTACAGAGAAGAGGAGAGGGAGATGATACCCCTGTGCAGAGCCGAAGGCATACCACTACTCCCCTGGAGCCCGCTGGGGAGGGGCTTCCTTACAGGCAAGTACAAGCGCCGGGCGAAGCCGTCCAGCACCCGGTACAAGACAGACGTCTACCTCAGCGGGAGATACTTCAAACCCGAAGACTTCGACGTGGTGGAGCGCCTCGAAGAGGTGGCGAAGGCGAAGGGATTGACGCCGGCACAACTCGCTCTCGCGTGGTTGCTGAACAGGGAGGGGGTCGCGTCCCCTATCATTGGACCCACGAGAATGGAACAGCTTGAGGAGTTGGCAGAAGCGACCGACGTCCGACTGAAGTCAAGCGAAATGAAACGGCTTGAGGAGCCCTACACGCCTCACCCTGTCTTAGGACACGAGTGAACCCTACGCAGGGAGCTGCACGGTCGCCACAGTCGGGAAGGAGGAGCCTAGGCCACTGACCATGACCTCGCTCTGTGATATGGTGTACAGGTAGTCCCCGATTATGACGCTCCTGTCGATGGAGAGACTGTCGTTCGGGTAGTCCCCGAAGTTCTGGCCCACAGGGTACTGCGAGACCTTTCCAAGTACAGTTAGCCCGGTAGAGTTCACCCTGATGACATACACCCCCTGCCAGACGGGGTTCCCGAAGGCCGGGATGCCTCCTCCATACGTCTGGTTACCGCTCACAATATAGAGGGTCAGCGGAATCACCGTGATGTTTCTCGTCTGATCGTAGGTGAAAGCTAGGTGGTCGCTGAGGACCGGGGAGTCCGTTCCCCTGTCCCCAATATCGAGTTTGGCCACCTGTACAGAGCTTCCGTTCTCGTATACCTTGAATAGAGAAACCTTCAGTCCTAGGTAATAGCTGAAGTTCCCATTCGAGGCCGGGACTGACTCCTTGCCAACTCCGAGCAGGTACCCCCCGGCAAGAGGGTACAAGTAATCCGAGTATCCTGTGACCTTCAGCGCGCTCAGAATTACCGGCTTTGTTATGTCCTTGAAAGATATCACGAACAACGGGTCGATCTGCTGGTATGTTACCACATAGCCAACGTCTCCCGCGAAACGGACGGCATAGATGTTCTCTCCCGGCGCTATGTTAGTCAGGGCCGAGACCTCATTCATATTCTGGTCCAGCACGTAGACATCGTCACTCGTCGTGGCGACGCCGTTGATTGTGGTGAAGCGGCTGGTTGCAATCCTGAAGTAGCCGTTGTACTCGTCCATCGAGAATTGGTTGAGGACCGTCCCGGGAACGACCCCCGCCTTGGCCACAGTCACGGTCCCGTTGGAGTAGGAGGTGCGCAGGACGGTGCTGTTCTGCGATTGCATAACCATGTCGGGCGTTATGACGCCTCCACTCCACGCGTTTCCAGGCACTCCGTCAACATCGTAGAGGTTGAGGTAGTTAGTGTAGGTCACGTAGATGTTCGACGTGGAAACATAAATCGTCGCCGAAGGCCCCGTTAGAACTGAAACAACGCTTTCCTTCCCGGTGGACATGCTGATGCTCGGAATCATGGTGTAGAAGCTGATTTGGGCGGTGTTGTTCGTGTAGTAGACGGATGACGGAGACAACTCGCCCTGGATCCCTCCCCGCGAAACCACAGGCATGGCCGCGGTAGCGTTCCCTTGGCCATCGAATGTGTACGAAGGCTGCTGGATCACGACGTACACGTACCCGTCAGCCATCCTAGCACCCACATAGTTTCCCGAGATGGTCACGTTCTGTATCAGAACAGGAGAAGCCAAGCTGGTGGTGTTGTACAGGAGCAACTCGATGGCCCCCGTCCATGATCCGGTCTGAACAATCACCATCAGTCGGTTCTGCACGCTTTCGAGCCCTAGAACCTGATCGTTGGGGAAAGACAGGGTCGAAAGTATGGTGGTTGAGTTGGGCGGATACGCGTTGATCAGTGCGACGGAGTCGTGGGTCGACACGAAGAGGTGTGTGCCATCGGTCTTTACTCTGTCGAGCTCATCGACGCCCTGGACCTGCACGTTGGTTCCGGTGTAGGAGGGAGGATTGCTGAGAGATGATACGGTCGCTGACGACACTGTGGAAGTCGCCGCTTCTGTGAGCGTCGTCGTCGTCACCCCAAACGCCACCGGGAGCCCGATGGGCCCTCCCCCGAACCCGAAGCTCCACCTGCTGTACTGCTGGGCGCTCTTGGCGTTCGCCGAGATGTAATCCTGAAGCTGGGAGTAGCTTTGGAACGAGCTCAGGCTTTGCAGGACAGACTTCGGCGTCGAGCCTCCTGTTGAAACAGTCAACTGCATGCCCGGTGGAACAAGAGCGAAAACAGCTACCAGGGCAGCCACACCGATGATCGCGACGACAAATACTGCCGCTTCAGTTGACAATGCCGGCTTTGCATCAGCAACTCGCATAGTCCACCCCTAGGAAAAGGCGCCGAGTTTAGCCTAGAGCGGAGAACGGGTGTTCTGGAACCACGAACGATTAAAAATCAAGTTCGGATGGTGCCGAGGACGCGTGCCGCGATAGCTCAGCCTGGCTAGAGCGTTGCCTTGGTAAGGCAAAGGTCGAGGGTCCGAATCCCTCTCGCGGCTCTGTCTACGTTTCCAATCCTCGCGTCGAGCTGAAAACAAATGGCTCGAACTTCAATTCTACAAATTCGTTCCAGATTTCCGGCAGAGAGTTCCTGTAAGCGGTTCGTCCACACGGCTCTAGGACCCAGGTTCGGACGGCCGTGCCGGCGCTGCGTTTGGCAAGGGGAAAGTCGCCATTTCAATCGGCGATAGCTTACGACGAGCCTTTTAATCCCATGAGATAGCGGCGTGAGAAGTGCCGGGGTAGCACAGCTTGGCCTATTGCGCCGGCTACGCCTCACGTAGGCGACACTCATAATCCCGAGCCAAGTTCGGATGCGAAATCCGGAGAGGGCTCCCCCGGAAATCGCGGGCTCAAATCCCGCCCCCGGCACTTTCAAAACGCTTATTATTCGACGCCAGCGTCGCGGCCCCGGAATTGCACCTCCCCTCACTCGACATCAATGGCTACTATAACTTCATCAGCACGGCAATGATAGCGCTTTTTATCATCGGGCTCGTCATTATTTTTGTCTACGAGTACGAGGCGCTTCGAAGGTCGAAGCCTAGCCGCGGCCCCTGAGCCTTTCGATTACGCTGAAATTCGAAAGCTGCAGGAGCCAGCCGCCCATCTTAGTCGACTTGCACACCACTCCTGTCAACCTCAGCCGTTCGCCGGGCTGAATCCCTGACACCCTTCCCGAGAGATCCCTCCAGGCGACGAGCTTCATCTCCCCGGTGTCATCTCCCACCACTAGTTCCCCCTTCTTCACGGTCGTCCCATCCCTCAGTCGGACGTCGTCGACGCTTCCATGTGAAAGTGCTATGACCTCGGTCATGATCTGTGCGTCTTCCTCTTTGACCTCGGTCAGCTTCGTGGCAAGCACGTCAAGGCCAGGAATCGAGTCAAACGCAGCCATCTGCACAGAATCCGGGCTCCTGCAGTAAATCCGCCCTCCCGTCGTCTCGTCAGGAACAACGTCAATCACGTCGTTCTGAGAAGGCTCCTTGACCCCCTTCCCCAACTCGATGAACTTCACCTTCCTGTCCCTCCCCACACCGAGGACGACCTTCGCCGATTGGCTGGAACTCGTCGCAGCGACCCGGAAGATAGACTTCTCTGCGGTCGGTCCCAACGTTATCGTGCTCCCCGCATCTCCATGGACCTCAAACTCTCCGCTGTTCGAACGCCTCGCTCTCACGTTAGTTATCCGCACCTTCTGCCCTCGTTTGAGTTCAGGCTGGGCGGATGGGCTCCAGAGGACAACCCGGGCCTCCTTCCCTCCCTCCCGCAGCACACCGAACTGGAAGAGGGAGCCCTGTGATCCATCTGACCTGACGAACTCACTGAAACGGGGTTCAGAGCTCACCACACAATCCAATGCGACGAATCGCTCCTCCTTCGTGAGCGTCGGGAGCTTCTGAACGACCATCGAGATTGACGGGAGCTTGGCTATGGTTTTTTCATCCACTAGCGTCTGGATCTTTCCCCTCTTTCCGAGGTTCAGAGTCGCCTTCCCGTCGAGTCCTTGTTTCACGTAGGCATTTGCCACCCTCACGGGGGCGTCAACCTGCAGACCGAGCTTCTCCAGTTGCTCAAGGCCCTCCTCCCAGACTGTCAGCCTCACTGAGTCCTTGCCATCGAAGAGGGCGAGCCTCTGGTACCTGCCTGTCCCGCCGTCCTTTTTGTTATAGGTCGCCACCGGGTACACCGCCAGCACCCTCGCCACGACCGTGACGTCGTTGGCGCCGATATACAGGTCCTTGATTGACAGGTCCGAGGACGCGTCTTCTTTGCGGAGCGAGACGCCCAGCTCTCCTGCCACTAGGAAGAGGGCCCCCTGGTCGGTGAGGTACCCTGCACCTACCGTCCGCTTTTTGTCTTCGATTCGGGCCAGTACCTCGTTCCGGCTGAGTTCAGGCTTCTGCCGGAGTAACTCCCCAACGAGAATGTCGAAGTCGTACATGGCCTAGGGCATGGCTAACGCCGAGTTCACGTAGGCGATACCTTCCTCCAGTATGTCAAGGCCTTCGCTCATCTCTTCTTCTGTGACTACGAGTGGGGGTATTACACGAATAGTATTCCTTCCTGCGATGATTACCAGTAACCCGTGGCGGAAGCAGTAGTCCATAATCTGCCTCGCTTCCTCCTCTCCCCTAACCTTGCTGCGCTTGTCCTTGACGATTTCCACACCTATGAAGAGTCCCATCCCTCTGACATCCCCGACGATCTCATACTTCTCCTTCATCTCAAATAGTCTCTTCTTCGCCTTCTCACTGATGCGCCTCACGTTCTGAAGGATGTGCTCCGACTTCAGAACGTCAAGTGTGGCTAGGCTGGCCTCGACGGCCACCGGGTTTGCTCCGAAGGTGGAGGCGTGTTGACCTGGTTTCCAGCTCTCCATGACCTCTGCCTTTGCGACGGTGGCGCTGAGTGGGAGCCCGGAGGCGATGCCTTTCGCGAGAGTCACGATGTCAGGCACGACTCCGTAATGCTCGATCCCCAGGAACTTCCCGGTCCTTCCCACCCCGGTCTGTATCTCATCGGAGACGAAAAGAACGCCGGACTCCCTGAGGAACTCCATCTTCTTGAAGTAGTCAGGGGGAGCGGGCACGTAGCCTCCTTCTCCTTGGATAGGCTCGAAGAAATATGCCGCCACGTCGTCCACCGGGACGAACTTCTCCAGATACTGTTCCCTGAAGTAGTCAACACAGTAGTAGTCGCACTCCGGGAAGGTCTGCTTCCAGGGGCACCTGTAACAGTAGGGGAACGGGAAATGGACCACGTCCGGGACCAGCGGAAACGCGTCTTTCCTTTGCATGGGCTTACTTGCCGTCAGACTGAGGGCCCCCATGGTTCTCCCATGGAACGCTCCAGAGTGGGCAAGCCAGATGGGGCGCTTGGTGTAGTTCCGGGTGAGCTTCATGGCGGCCTCGATGGCCTCGGCTCCGCTGTTGCCATAGTAGACCATCTTCTGGAAGTCTCCTGGAATCAGCCTGAGGAGTTTGTCAGAAAGCTCGACTAGGTTGTCGTAGTAGAAATCGGTGTACGAGAAATGGACGAATTTTTCAGCTTGGCTCTTTATGGCCCGGACCACCTTCGGGTGTGTCGACCCAGTACTCAGGACCGCTATCCCCGACGCGAAGTCGATGAACTGGTTTCCATCCACGTCCCTTACAAGGCATCCATGTGCAGAATCGACAACGAGGGGGTAGAAACGCGCAAACGAAGGGGAAATGTACTTGGCCGTCCGCTTCACGACGACCGCACCTTTCGGGCCTGGCAGCTTCCCCTCGACTTTGGCGAACTTGCGAGCTTTCATGAGAACCGAGCATCGGCCCGGCCGTGGGGCTAAAATCCTTTACCCGAATAGAGAACATCAGTGAGTGTCCGCGGTCCGAAACTGACCTACACAGGTGGGACAGAAAGCTCTATCTCGAGCACGGGCAGGTTGAGCTGCCGTCCGTCTCTTGAGAGGACGTTCTCGCCATCGATGGTGATATTAGAGATTTGGACGTTGCTCATGAAGCGCTTCCTCAGCACCTGAGCCACTTCCACTGACATGTTGATTGCCTCCCCTCTGGCGCGGAGGACCACCTGTTTTGCGCCGCCGTTGAACATTGTGATACACGCGGTCACGTAGTTCAGCAGAGGCTTGCTCTGGCCGACGATGACTGTCTTTCTCTCTTCGGACATGAGACGTCAGCTCCCGAGTTCAGCCTATAAATGCTCGTTTTTGGCATCGTTCTTCTCATTACTGCAGCAGCATGGGCAGCAACAGCATTCCAAACCGTTCACCCCTGGCACGACAACGAATCCGGGTAGTTATTGACCGACCCGCCTGTACTTTCCTCTAAACTTCTCCACCGCCCCGTAATTTACTAGGCGTTTCAGGATTCGCGAGACCACTTCTTGGTGGTAGCCAAGCCTGTTCTTCACGGCGGAAAAGGCCAGCGGTTCTTCGCTTGAGCAGATTGCCACGCATACTTGAGCCTCCCTTTCGGTCAGCTGCAGACAGTCGGGGCTGTCGCACATTGCCACCGGACAGCAGGATGCAGACGACACGACTCCTGAAGCTGCCATTTCCACTATTTATTGACCGGCTCGAAGTCCTCTGATAGGATATAAACCGAGGAGGAGCGGGTCGCCTGCTGGGGGTCGTCGGCTAGATTGTTGAGTTGGACAACAGCCCTACCAACAAGGCTAGTCTGGTCTAGGCTTCAAACGAGATTGGGAGATGCCTCGGGAGGGACAGATCGAGGTGATTTGTCTCGAGAACGCTTGAGATCGCTGGTTCAAATCCGGCCGACCCCACCATTTTCGATGGCTTTGAGAGAACCCCTCTGAAGGCTTACGTCTCTACGTAGAAGTGCGCTTCTTGCAAGTCTCCCCATTCATCTCCGCAGATAACGGTGAACACACTAGTAGAGCTTGCGAACTGTACGGTCTTGAGAATCATCGTCCGGTACCGGCCCAAACGGATAATACAACACCTCGGTCGCGAGGCCACAGACTTGAGCCAGGGTTCTGTCAAGCGTTTCTTCGCGGAGCACGCGCAAGACTACTCCAAGAGCCAGAGCCACGCCCAAGGGGCCGATCTCGACGCCCTGATCAGAGCTCTGAAACCCAAGAAATCCGAAGTCGCTCTTGACGTTGCCACAGGGACAGGGTTCACGGCCGTAGCACTTGCAGGACTGGTGGGTCACGTAACGGGCATAGACGTGACGGACGAAATGCTCACTCAGGCTGGCAGGCTGGCGAGGGAAAGGGGACGCACCAATATTCGGTTTGAGCTGGGTGACGCCCTTAAGATAGGCTATCCCAATTCGTCGTTTGATATAGTCGCCACCAGAAGGGCGACCCACCATTTCGAGGATGTACCGAGGTTCCTCCGAGAGGCCAGACGGGTCCTACGGTCTGGGGGGAGGCTGGGTATCGTCGATATGTCACCTCCCGAAGGTGCCGAGGCATTCTCCAACAGGATCGAGAGACTGCGTGACAGAAGTCACGTCAAGGCCTTCACACAGACCGCTTGGGAGTCGATGGTGTTGAAGGCCGGCTTGCGCATCCAGTCTTCCGAAATCCTGGGGGAATCCATCCCTTTTGAGAGATGGCTCTATCCAATGGAAGCCGGCGGGAGGGAAGAGGAGGCAATCCGCAGAGCTTGGAGTTCGGTGCCCGCCAACGTTAAGCGGCTGCTGGCGGCGAGGTTTGAGAAAGGAGTCGTGAAGGGGTGGACGAAATCCAGGATCATACTCGTCGCCTCCAAAACCCCTTAAACGGCGGACCCCGAGGAATCCCATTCTTGCCCAGGGTCATCGGCCATATCGACCTCGACTACTTCTATGCGCAGGTCGAAGAGGTGGAGAACCCATCTCTGAAAGGAAGGCCCGTCATAGTCTGCGTCTTCTCTGGAAGGACAGAAGACAGCGGCGTGGTCAGCACCGCCAACTACAAGGCGAGGGGGTTCGGGGTGCACTCTGGGATGCCCATCATCCAAGCCAAGAAGAGGCTAGAGGGGCACGACCCAAAGGTAATCAGGATGGACCACGAGAAATACGAGGCCATTTCGAATAGGATTATGGAGGAACTTGGACAGATGGTCGACGTGCTTGAGCCAACCGGCATCGACGAAGCGTTCTTCGACATCACAAATTCGACTGGGGGAGATTACAGCCGGGCCAGCAGATTGGCCGAATCAATCAAAGCTGCCATCACGAAGAGTGAGAATCTCACTTGTTCCATCGGCATAGGACGCAGCAAGATCGTCGCGAAGCTCGGTTCTGATATGGCCAAGCCCGGAGGGCTCACCATCATTTCTCCGGAGACCACCGAGTCCTTCTTGGCGCCTCTGGACGCTTCGAAGCTCTATGGGGTAGGACCCAAAACCACATCGGCCCTGGAAGAGATGGGCATCAGAACCGTTGGGGAACTGGCGAAGACCAGCCCTCCCGACCTCGAAAGACGGTTCGGGAGGAAGTTCGGAGGGTACTTGCTGGCGGCAGCAACAGGAACTGACGCGGACCCCGTGGCGGCAGGCCTGGAACCGGCCCAGTTCAGCCGCATCGTTACCCTCAGGCGGGACACTAGAGACCCAAAGGAGGTGATCGAACAGCTTTCCGGGGGGATGCAGTACATCCACGGCAAACTGGAGTCATCAGGCAAATCATTCAAGACGGTCACCGCCATCGGCATTCTGACCGACTTGTCTACGAAGACCAAGAGCAAGACCTTCGAAACCGCCATCAGCGACCTGACCCCAATCAGGGAGGCGGCATCTGCGCTTTTTGACGAGCTGAGCAAAACCGCCGGGAAGGAATTCAGGAGGGCCGGCGTTCGGATCTCAGGCCTGGAGGACGTCGAAGACCAGACCTCACTCTCCGAGTTCCTCCGTCCGGCCAGGTGAGAAGACGAGCGAAGAAGCCGACACGCTCCGCGCCAAGTTTCCAGGGTACGCGAAGCACGGAGCGAAGTTTGACAGGGCGATTAACACTGTTCTGGCAGGCGGTGTAAAGGAAAGCGTTTTCCTCCCCAGCGGGAGAAAGGTGATTACAGTCGTCGGGAGGCTCGGGGACGAGTTCATCGATCCAGACAAACCGTACTGCTCCTGTAGCAACTTCTTTTTTCGGGTCCTCGGAGGGAGGGAAGAAACCTGCTACCATCTACTGAGCTACAGGATAGCAGCCGAGACCGGCAAGCTCGACGTCGTGAAGTTCAGCGATGAGGAGTACGGGGCGTACCTTGCAGCAACAGTGCGCGACGTCTTCGAAGTCCTGCGAAAGAGCGCGAGCTAGCTGGGATACAGAGCCGCGGGAGGGCCTTCCTGCCCTAGGCATTTCGGTCCCTCGACGCGCTGCTAAACGAGGATCAGTGGAAATCTTGTCAGATACGAGCCAGCGGCGAGATTCGATCTCGCGACCCCCTGCTCTCCTTCGTAAGATACAAGGCAGGTGCTGAAGTCGGTTTCCCTCTAACCAGGCTGAGCTACGCTGGCCCGACTACACTCGCTCAGAACTTGGTTTATCACCTTTCTCGCCATGAATAAAGCTAGGTACCGAGGAGTTCCACCATGGAATACCGTCAGCTGGGCAGAACCAAAGAGAAAGTCTCCGTCATAGGAATGGGCTGTTGGGGACTCGGGTTGTCAAGGGACACTGGCGAATGGACCCAAGAGGTCGCGTCATTGCACAGAGGCATCGAACTCGGGATGAATCTCATCGACACCGCAGAGAGATACTCGTCAGGCAGGTCAGAAGAGCTTGTGGGCGAGGCGGTGAAGGACTGCCGCGACGACGTATTCATCGCGACCAAGGTGGCTCCGCCGAACCTCCGCTACGACGCCGTGATTAGGGCGTGCAAGGACAGCATCAAGAGGCTTGGCGTGCCCCACATCGACCTCTATCAGATACACTGGCCCGACCCAACCGTCCCGATTAAGGAAACGATGTCTGCAATGGAGAAACTTGTCCAAGACGGCCTTGTGAAATACATCGGGGTGAGTAACTTCAGCGTCTCCGAGACCGACGCTGCAAGGGCTGCTCTGGCAAAAAACGAAATTGCATCAAATCAGGTTGAATACGCCCTGTCGAACAGGTCGGTCGAGACCGATATCTTGCCCTACTGTGTCAGGGAGAAGATCACCCTCATAGCCTACAGCCCTCTCGCCCATGGCCACATCGCCCGCTTCATCCCGACGGACATCCTGCAGAAGTACGACGTGACTCCTGCCCAGGCGATGCTCAACTGGGTGACACGCAAGGAACAGGTGGTTGCAATCCCGAAGGCGGGGAACATCAAGCACCAAGAGGAGAATGCTTCTTCCATCGCCGTTCGGTTCAGCACTGCAGACTACGAAAAAATGTCTTCGGGCTAGACGTGCCTACTCCGTCGGCAACGGGTAAAGGCAGTTCGAGCAACAATTGTAGGACATTTCCAGACTGCTACTAGTGTCTAGCTTTTCGTTGCACCAGATGCATCTGATGGGCGCCACCGATACTTGCACATCCTGAAAAGTACCGCTTCGCTATATAAGATAAGCCAAAAAGCGATTGCGAGTTCTGCGTTTAACGAACTACTTTGTAATGTGGTGCATCCGAACGAGATCTTTCTCAAACTGTTTCAGATTCGGTGGTATCTTGGTGGTGATCGAATCCTTCAGGGCGAGCCCTTTGTCTCTCTTGGTTTTCCATACTTGGGCGTTGAACTCCATTATACTCTGGCTCACCTTCTCGCTCACATCGAATCTCATCGGCTTAGGGAAAGGCTGCAGATGGATGCTCTGGGCGCCGTAGAGTTTCCTCCACACGTAATCCGTCATGTAGGGGATAATCGGCGCTAGGAGCAGCAACATGCTCTTCACCACCATGTGCAGCGTGTACCAGGCTGCCTCCTGTTCCTCCTTGTTGACACCGTCCCCATAGGCTCTCCCCTTCGCCATTTCGAGGTAGTTGGAGGCGAATATGTTCCAGAGGAATTCCCTAACCTTCGTCGATACCATGAACACGTCGAAGTGCTCGTAGGCCTCTATGCATTCCTGGGTCAGCTTGCCGAGCTCGTTGAGCATCCACTTGTCAGTCCAGGTGAGGTTAGCCTTCTCTGGCATGGGGAACGAGCTGATGAATCTGCAAGTGTTCCAGAACTTGGTCAGGAACTTCCCGGATCCTGCTATCCTCTCCTCGCTGAGGCGGAAATCGTACCCAAGCCCGGCCTCCGAAGCCCCCCAGAACCTGAAGGCGTCTGCCCCGTACCTTACTAGGATAGGCTCCGGATCCACGAAGTTCCCAAGACTCTTCCTCATGGCCCTCCCCTGGGCGTCCTGGCCCAGACCTCCGATCCAAGCGTGCCTGAAGGGTTCTTTCCCCGTGAGCTGGTAGCACTTCAAAAGCGTGTAGTAGAGCCATGTCCTTACGATGTCCTTCCCCTGCATCCTAATGGTGGCCGGATACGTCAGGCTGCTGAACTTGCCTCCCTTCAGGTATTTCGAGATGTATAGCGGAGAGAGACTCGAGTCCATCCAAGTGTCGAATGTCCTCGTCTCGCCGATGAACCTCGTGTTCCCGCACTTCTTGCATTTCTTGAAGGGCGCCTCGTCTCTCCAGGGTCTGTAGTAGACCCCGGGCTTGGGGAGGTGGGGTGTGTTGCACTTGCCGCAGTACCAGACAGGGATCTCCGTGGAGTAGTACCTGCGCCTGGATATCGGATAGTCCGTGGTGAGCACGTCAATCCAGTCGAGAAGTATCTGACGATGCATCTCCGGATGGAACTCGATCTTCCTGGCGGTCTTCTTGAGCGCAGGCTTGAACTCGAGCTGTTTGAGGTAGTACTCCTCCATAGGGATGATCTCGATTGGGGTATGGCTTCTCTCGCAGAGCGGGGTTCTGTGCTGGATCTGCTCCACCTTGGTGGCGACCCCCATCTCCTGCAGGTCCTGTATGATCTGGGACCTGGCGTCCTTTATGGCAATCCCGGCATACTTGCCTGCCGCTCCGGTCATCTTCCCGTCCATGTCCACAGCTACAATCTCCTTCAGCTTGAACTCCCGGAACAGCATGACGTCATTATAGTCCCCATAGCTGCACACCATGACTACACCACTCCCGAACTTCGGGTCCACGCTCTTGTGCCCCCTGATTGGCACCTCCCTGTTGTAGATCGGAACAATCGCGGTCTTGCCGATGTACTTCCTGTACCTGCCGTCCGCCGGGTTCACAACCAGCATCTGACAGGCGGCCAGCAGCTCAGGACGTGTGGTCGCTACTGGCAGCTCGGCCCTGCTCTCCTTCAGCCTGAAGGTGTTCGTCACCAGGAAGGTAGGGAGCTCCTCGTAATCGATTTCGGCGTCTGCGATGGTGGTGTTACAGTCCACGCAGTAGTTGTTGGGCCTGTTAGCCAGGTAGACGAGCCCCTTCTTCCAGAGCTCAATGAAGGACCACTGGGTGAGCGTTCTGTACTCCTCAGAGTCGGTCCTGTACTTGTTGTAATAGTCTCCCGAAATCCCCAGGGTCTTCAGGAGGCCAATCATATACGCCTCCAGGTCGTCCAATGCGTGCTTGCAGAGGTTGATGAACTCCTCCCTGGGGGTCTTCCTCATCTGCACCCTGTACTTCCTTTCAGCGAAGATCTCTACTGGGAGGCCATTCCTGTCGATTCCAACTGGATAGAGGACATTCAGCCCTCTCATTCTCGCCGCCCTAGCCGTCATGTCGATCTGGGTGTACTGGGTCAGGGCTCCTGGATGCCAGGGCTTCCCCGAGGGGTAGGGGGGAGGAGTGTCAATCACGAAGTTGCGATTTTTACTGTTTGAAAGCTTGAAATCGAAGATTCTTCTTTCTGTGTCCCAAACCTGTCTCATCTCAGCCTCTAGTCTTGGGTCCCAAGAGGTCGCTTCAAGCTTCGCTGAGAACTGTGGCTGCAAACGATGCAGGCTGTCCCATGAGAGAGTATATGAAGTTAAGAGAGGTTTTGAGTCCGCAAAACGGGGTTTCTGGAAGTAGCCCCGTCGACCGCCTTGAGGAGGGGGTATCCAATGATACCGATGGGCACGATTTCACTTCCAAGGAATTCGACCCACCCGACCCAGAATGGAACGCCCGGCGCCCCGGCGAGGATAACTACGTAGGTCCCCACAATCACGGCGACCACCGCTATTTCAAGGGCAATTGCCAGCATCCAGCCTCCTCGGAATCTCTTTCTCGTAATAGCCCAGGCGAGGGTTGCGGCAAGGAGATTAGCCGCTGGGCCTCCTACTATGTCCACCACTCCAAGATTGGGTCCTAGCGCATTACCAATGAAGCACCCGACTGTAACCCCTGCTATCGCGGGAGGGCCGAACAGGATTGAGAGCGGGAGCAGGGCGTCTACTAGTCTGAACTGCAGCGGACCGAAGCTGATGAAACCGAAGTAGAGGACGTAGGCGCTGTACAAGGCGGCCAGCAGCGCTGCAAGCGCTACATTACGCGTAGTCCAAGTTCTCTTGTCGCTCAATTCCTCCCACACCGGGATTTGTAAGGCGGATCGGGTGGAAGTTACTCACCCGCCAACTCAGAGCCCCCACGCCGGGCGATTTAAGCCATCAATGGAACTGAAAGTCCAGTTCCTGCCTATCGCTCTCGGAGAGTTCCCAGTCACCAGCTCCTGCGTTATCCCTTACGTGCTCGGAATTCGAAGCCCGGGGGATAGGGAAGACGTCCGGTTTGCCTGCAAGCCATCTCAGAGCAACTTGGGCCTTGGTCCGCCCGTTGCTTGAACTCACCTTCTCCAGCCTTGCGTCGCTTGGAAGCTTTCCATGTCCTAGCGGGTAATACGCCAACAGGGCGATTCCCTCGCTGTCGCAGTATGGGAGGATTTCCCTCTCGACGCTCCTTTGGATAAGGCTGTAGTCAAGCTGCACCGAGGTCAGCTCGGACTTGGGCAGGGCCGATTGCGTTTCCTTAATCTGTTCGAGGTTGAAATTACTCACCCCGACGTGCACGAGTTTCCCTTCTCTCACCAGTTGTTCCATGGCGGCCATCGTCTCTTGGATGGGCACTCTCGGGTTGGGCCAGTGGACTTGGTAGAGGTCGATGTAAGAAGTCCCAAGCCGCCTAAGGCTCCCGTTGAACGCCCTGACGAGTGCGTCTCTGTGCAGGTGGGTGGGCCACACCTTCGTTGCCAGGAATATCTCGTCCCTCCTTCCGCCCTCGATAGCTTTCGCCACCAGCGGCTCTGACCTGTAGACTTCCGCGGTGTCAACGAGCGTGATGCCCGATTCCAGCCCGGCTTTGATTGATTCCACCTTCGTACCAGCTCCCCTTCTCCACCCTAGGAACGCCGTCGTGGTCCAGAGGGGGTCGTAGTATGTGCCCATCCCAATTTCCGGGACCTTCCGGCCAGTCCTGCCAAACTCCTTCAGCCGCATAGAAGCAATGCCCGCAAGGCCGGTTAAAGAAATCAGCGAGGCTTGGCACTCGCCATCCATTGTCCCTAGAAGCTCACGCGGCCCCTGCCAGACAATTCATCAGGTTCGAAAGGACATTCGAGTTACTGTAAAGCACCCTTCTTCGCGGATTCTCCCGCGACAACCTCCTTGGGCAGGAGCCAGTAGATATCCGGGTGTTCCGTCTTGAGGGTCGAGAACGTTGGAGGGAGGAGTCCGTTTCTCCTAGCCCTGCGCACATTATATTCGACGAACCGCCTCATTGCGCTAGTCTCGCCAGCCGCAGCGACGAACGCCCTTATCTTTTCGATGGCTGTCTCATCGTCGAGCTTCTTGACGTTCACCAAGTAGGGCGCCAGTACCAGCCACACCAGTCTGTGCCTACCATCGGAAACTGGGTGCGCCAGGAGGTCTTCTACGTAGAGGTACCCCTTGTTAGTCTTAGGCTTCGGAGAGGGTACGTACTGCATCACGTCGACCTTCACCCCCAGCAGCTGCCTGGGGAACTGACCTCTTCGCAGGTTCCTCACCCCTTCGGCAATCGCGGCGAGGGCCGAGTCCCCGAAGAGGTCGTTGAGCATGTTGTCGCTCATGTAGACAATTCCCCCGTCAAGCTCCTGCCTCGCCAGCTTCCACTTTGGGTTCTTCGCGAGCTCATACTTCGAGATCAGCGAGAGATATCTCTCGAAGGGCATCGAGTAGCCGGCCCGCCCGTCTGCAACGTCGACAAGCGATAGAGCCGCGCCGAAACACTCCCCCATGACCTCCGCCTTTGCCTTCGGTTCTTCCCTTACGAAGAACTCCTTCGCCCTCTCCGCCTCCTTCTTGGAGAATCTCGACGTCAGTATCGGGTCTTGGCTGGCGACCAGGGCAGCTGCAAAGAAGCTGGAGAACTCGACCAGCTCAGACATATGCGGCTCGTACTTCGCCCTCCCAAGGGAGCTTAGGAGCCTGCTCTCGGTCTGCCCGACCACTTCCCTGCTGGCCAGCCCATCCTCGACAGGGATGGACTCGAAGAATTTCCTCGACTGGGGTGCGAAGGGGTACCTCAGCTCTAGGTCAGACAGCACTGGGCTACCATACGGCATCTATCTCCACCCGATGTTCCGGCCTTCCAAGGCACTTCTTAACCCTCTTTCGCTGTGGAGACAATCGAAAGCACGTCTCTGTCCCTAAGCACGTAATTTGTCGGGAGATGGAGTCCCGTCCTGACGTCGATGGCGTAGAGGAGCCCCTTGACCAGGTCCGTGTGTATGTCCCTGGCCAGGTCCTCCACGGTGGATCCGCTAGGGAGGAGGTACACATCCGGGAGTATCCGCCCGTTCTTGTCGGAAAGCTTCTGTGGGTCATGTACTGGGTAGACAGCATTCTCCCTGAGCAACTTGAAGGTCACAGAGTTCAGCGCGAATTGTACGCCAGTTCTCAGGTACTCCCCGAAAACCTTCCTCCTGATGTAGGCCAGGGCGCTCCTCTGGGCGTCGTTCAAATCTTGGGGCTTGAGTATCTCGAACCGCTCCTCGCCGGGGACATACTTGATGAGCCCCTTGGCTTCAGCTCTCCTGAGAGTGAGTTCCGCCTCCCCACTCGTTGGGACCACGATGAGTCCCTTGAACTTCTCACGGAGCTTCTGGAAGTTCTCGGCAGCGAACGGGAGATCCATCTTGTTCGCGATTAGCAGCGTAGGCTTCGAGTACTCGCGCAGAGACCAGCAGAAGTTCTGGATGTCCTTCTCGTTCCACGAGTCGAACTGCTTCTCCTCGAGCATCACCTCCTTTATGGCCGCTATGACGTGCTCCTTCCTTACCCCAATCCCATGCATTACCTCCTCCACGGCCGCGGGGATGCCGTAGCCGGGTGTCTTCGAAAGCTTCGATATCTTGGGCAGGTTCGTATTGAGGAGCTTTGTATACCAGAGGACCAGCTCCAGCTCCACATCTGCGAAATCTGCGATGGGGTCTCCAGTCCCCGGGTCGGATATCTTCCCGTCCTTGTCGACACTCCCAGAAGCGTCCACCACGTGCAGGAGTGCGTCGGACTGCGCAGCAACGCTCAGGAACTGGTTCCCCAGCCCCTTTCCCATCCAAGCTCCCTTGATCAGACCGGGAAGGTCTGTGACCTCGACGGGTATGAACCTCCAGCCGTCCTCGCACTTCGAGTTTGCAGGGTTGTCAGTGACCCCGAACTCCTTGTGGACGCAGAGCGTGACGACGTCCGCGACTCCAGTCTCCGGCGACTTCGTGGTGAACGGGTAGTTCGACACTTCCCCCGAAAGGAGAGTCATCGAATTGAACAGAGTCGTCTTCCCTGCGTTTGTCTTCCCGATAATTCCTATTCGGATGACCATAGCCTTA
>Ga0187770_10000304_pt1 | contig 24324 bp, 27 predicted proteins | sample 0116_SJ02_MP02_2_FD_133154 | JGI IMG/M metagenome (GOLD analysis project Ga0187770, IMG submission 133154) | Tropical peat soil microbial communities from peatlands in Department of Meta, Colombia - 0116_SJ02_MP02_20_MG | ecosystem: Environmental > Terrestrial > Soil > Wetlands > Peat | place...
GTAGTAGGAAGCGGAGAACTGCCCCCTACAATCACGTCCACTGTATGGGGTATGCTAGTTCGAATCCCACCCCCCGCACTCTGCTAAATGGGCTGGGATACCCAAGGTTAGACGGCTGACAACCTAGGTTATGCCACATGTTCTTGAGGTCCTTTGAACACCTAGAGCCAGGGCCCGAAGAATCTGTCATACCGTAATATGGCGAGTAGAACGTCCATGTAAGGATTAATCGAAAAACCTCCACCTTAAGCGTCTATCTTATCCTTCCGCGCCTAGGCGTGTAGAGAAACGGGAAGGTCTCCCTCCCAGAGTGGTTCCGCGCGGTACCATTCGGAGCTATAACGAGGCCATCCGTGGTCTCCGGCCTCCTTGTCCTCGACAGACCCTCCAAGGAAGGGACGACGCCTTGGGATTTTCGGCAACAGGAACTTCCTCGACTACTTCCTCACCTACCTCACCTCCCGCTCCGCCTTCCAGGTCGCCAACGTGGGGCTAGTTTGGGCAATATACGCCGTCACCAAGTCCGCACTCGACGTCGCCTTGGTCGGGGTCGCAAACACGGTTGCTACCCTCATCACGACTCTCCCGGCCGGGGTCTGGATAGACCGGTTCGACCGGGTGAAGCTCTTCTTGCTCTCCAACCTAGTCAGCACCCTCTGCCTAATCCTCTTGTCATTCGTGGGGACTGGGCCAGGGTTCAGCCTGTACGCTATCGTGATTGTGATTGCAGTCTGGGCGGTGGCCGGGGAGATATTCCGTTCGACAAGCCTCGCCGTGATTCCAGACTTCGTCACTTCCGAAGGGCTACCCAACGCGAACGGAGTCGCCCAGTCCGGATACCAGGTGGTCAGCTCGATCTCTACGGTCCTCGGCGGGGGGCTCATCGTCGCAGCGGGTGTACTTTCCACCTATCTTTTCGGGGTGGCTGGATATGGGCTCGCCACGATCTTCTCGGCGACCCTCCTCGTCCGTACCAGGGGAGCCAGGCGGCATCTCTCGGCTGAGGCGAGACCCAGCCAGGGGATGATCAGGGAGGTCAGGGAGGGGTTTCGGTGGCTTCAGGCGCAGCGGGGACTCCTATGGCTTTCGATCATTGCCCTGGTATACAACTTCTTCTACGGAATACCTACGTACTTCCTGGTGGTCTACGTCTCCAACGTCCTCCGAGTTGTGGCGTTCTACTACGGGGCACTGATCGCCGTTTTCGTGGCCGGGGGCGCTGTGGGCGCTCTCCTGGCCGGGCGCTTCCCCGGGACCCTCAAGCACTCGGGAAAGATCTTCGTCATCTCGTGGGGGTTCCTGGGCGGGTCCCTCCTCCTCCTCGTAGGCTTCGTCCCGACCCTCCCGGTGGCCCTGGTCGGATTACTAGGGGTCGGCTTCGGGATCGGGTTCGGGGTCAACGTCTGGCTGACAACAGCCCAGAACATCGTCCCGACGGCGATGCGCGGACGGTACTTCGCTATCGACGGCCTCCTCAGCTTCGTGGGGGGTCCCCCGTCCATCGCAGTTGGAGGGATACTCGTCGTCAGTATCGGAATCACAAAGTCATTCATCTTATCCGGTGCCGCCATAGTCGCCTTCTCAGTTGCCTTCGTCTTCGTCAGGAGCCTCTGGACCCTAGATGGGAGTCTGAGGCGCCCTGCCTAGTATCTGCGGCTCCCACCCCATCGAGGGGCAATCGAGAATCAGTCAGGTGGGAAGAGTTTGAAGGATTCGGGCACGAAATTTGGGCCCAATGCGTATAACATCCAAATAGCACGAATTAAGCCCTTATACCGAACAGGGTTCATTCTGAGCGTATAGAAGCTGGGGTCGCCCGGATTCGACTGGCTTACGGTGCAATTCCGTTCTTCGCATGAACCGATGTTTCGTCAAACACGATGCATATGTTGTCAAATCCACTTCGCATTGCATGCCGGGCTTGCACTTTGGCATGCAAGGCAACCAGTTACCGGAATGCGAGCAAAGACTCGCTCCGATGGCAGGTTAAGATGTTGCCTCGGTTTCGAGGATACGTTTTACTTGGTTGGCTTGTGCCCCTTGTATCTTCCTCAAACTACGGGCCACAAATGGTCCCATTAGCCTGTAGAACCCCCCGAGTTTCAGCTCTGTTGTGTTTGTGAGTTTCGTCTTTCCTCCAATGTCCTCCACAACGATGTTCATTTTCGACCCCTCCATCGCTCTTGGCGAGGTAACGACCCACGTCCAACTTCGGCCAGGGTCATACTCTGCTGTGCGAAACGTCGATTTTCCTTCCTTCCTGCGATTCTCCTCGAAGGTCGTGCCAACAGCGACCGGCCCGTCAGAAGTCTGCTTTGCGCTAATGATGTCATGGTCGTACTTTGAGGCATTTGACGGATCAGCTACGAACTTCCAGACTGTCTCCGCTGGCCTGTCAATCACTATGCTAGTTTCTATTTTCGCCACCTTGCATTCACCTCCCGGCGCAGCAGACTTGTGGTACGCGTCTTTCTTATGCATCAGGGACGATTTTCAACCGTGAGAAAGCAAGCATCATTAGCCTGCGCCAGAAGTAAGACAAGGTTCACCGGCGACCGACGTAGGAAGCGAACAAGAAGGCGTAGTAGGGACCCCTAGTTTCAATGGTTGCGGGGGCGAAAGAGTATGACGAAGATAGAATCGAGCGTGGTAATTGACCGCTCTGTCGAAGACGTCTGGAAGTTCATAACCGATGTGGCGAATGGCCCAAAGTGGGATGAGGGGCTCACCGAATGGAAGCAAACATCCGCTGGGTCTCTCGGGGTGGGTACGACTCTTCAAGCGATCCATCCGAAGCTAACCTACTCGGAACGGGTCGTCGGATCCGAACCCAACCGAATGCTTTCTCTAGAGATAACCTCAGGGCCAGCGAAGGGATCGGTAGGCACCCTCAGCATGGAAAGTATCGAGAGCAAGACCAAATTGACAGAAAGCACTGACTACAGGTTCAGCGGCCTCTACAATCTGGTCGGTCCATTTCTAACCCGTACAGCAAGGGGAGAAACGTCGTCCCGTGTCGGCAATGTCAAGCGCATACTGGAATCCAAAGCCAATTCGGAGGCCGAGCCCCTGATCCCGACGTCCCAGTAATGGGGGAACTTCTGACCGGTTGGGGGAAGCAAGCCACCATATCGGCAACACAATTTGTGTATTGTGTGGAACCACGAGTCGTTTAGCCTACCTCGAAAGCGCGCGTTAGAAACTGTGCCCGCCGGGCCGAATGGAGGCGGTCCGAGCGGGGGGAATCCTGCGCGCTACGACCCACCGACGCATTGCAATCTTGCGCACCTTCTGGAACCCAGACTTCTCAAACATTCCCAGGGTCCCACTGCATAGGAATGAATTTGAGGTCTTCTCCCCAGTGTAGTCCTCCGGATAAGCCTCGACCGTTCCGCCGCCGGATTGAGCGATGTATCGAAGCGCTTCGCGCAGGGCGAAAGTGGCAATGCCTTCCCCCCGGCGTTCCCGGTCGATGAAGAAGCATGTGATGCGCCAGTCTGGAGGCCTCCCAAGTCCTTCTTCGTAGGTCTTCTTGCTCCGTATGTTGGGGAGCTCTGCCGTCGGGCCGAACTGGCACCACCCGACCGCCTTCGAGCCGTCGAAGACGAGCGCAGCGTGAGCCTGGTCTCCTCGCACCAGATCCTTTTTCATCGCTTTGTATGCCGCATAACCATGCCTCTTTTCTCCGGGCTGGAGATGAAAGGAGATGCACCAGCACCCGCCGAAAATCCCTTTGTGCTTCTCCACGAGGCGGGCGAATGCGGGCCAGCTCTTGGCCGTGAGCGGTTTCGATGTGAGAGCCATCATCGCCGCATTGCGGGCTAGCATATATAGCCGGGTTGGCTTCCAAAAACCAGTCAAATAGCGATGGCAGAGTTCCTGGATGTCCCTGGAGGAAAGATTGCCTACGACGTTGCCGGGCCTGAAGGAGCGCCCTCAATAGTTCTGATTCATGAAGGAATTGCCGACCGAAGGATGTGGGACCGGGAGTTCAGGGCGCTTGGCAAGCGCTACCGGGTGGTCCGCTATGACCTCCGGGGCTATGGGGGGTCCACTCCCGCGGAACAAGCGTTCTCGTCCATCGACGACCTCAAAGCGACCCTCGACCACCTGAAGCTCGATCGCCCCCTTATTGTAGGGCCAAGCATTGGAGGAAGGATAGCCCTGGATTTCGTAATCGCTCACCCTGGCGTGGTACGGGGACTCCTCCTGATCTCCCCCGGTTTCTCGGGGATGGACTATCCGATGTTCCCAGAAGGCGCTTTCGATGTCGACGAGAAGGCGTCCAAGGCGGCTTACGAGGCGTACAAGGCGGGGAGAGTCGACGAAGCGATTGAGCATCTTCGTGGGCTGTGGGGAGTGGCGCTGAAGGGGAAGGACCTCGAACTCTTCCGGACCATGGTGCGCGAGAATGCGAGTGAGGTCTTCCTGGACCGTTCCGGACAGCACGAACGCCCCGTGGAACCCAAGGCCGCGACCCAGCTCTCCAAGTTCAACGTACCACTACTGGTCCTCGTCGGAGACCGTGACAATCCGGCTCAGCCGCACGTGGCTCGCTACCTGGCTGACCACGTCCCGGGCGCCAAGATGCGGGTAGTCCCCGGCGCAGACCACTTGTTGAACCTCACGGCCCCGAAAGCGTTCGACGACGCCGTAGAAGAAGCGATGAGATCATAGCCTCCGCGAACTTGTCCTCATTGAGGCAAGGTTTGACAATCTGCGTCTAGTGTTCAACAGGGACGGCATCATGAAGGCTTAGGTGCCCTCTTTCACTAATGAGATGAAGAGTTCCTTCAACGGCGTGGCACATGAAGAGGCACAAGAGCATGCGGATGGTGGAAAGCGGCGTCTTTCAGGGACAGTCAACACGGACCTACCGGCTAGTGGACGGCGTTGGCCGGGTGGTTCGGGCTACTATTCGGCCAATGCCCGGACTAATTCAGATCCCTAAAGTCCGCTGACTCAGTTAGCATTATTCTGCACTACGCGTATATTGTCGAATATGCCCTGTTCAAAGTCGCAACCCATTGTTTTTCAGAGCGGGAATCAGTCTCAACAGCGGTGGCTTTACTTGATCGAGACTGAAAACCTCACCAAACGGTTCGGTGAGCTCACTGCAGTTGAAAGCGTGACCCTGGATGTGAATGAGGGCGAGATCTTCGGCTTCCTCGGACCAAATGGCGCAGGGAAGACGACCACCGTGAGAATGCTCACCTGCCTCATCTCAGAGACGAGCGGCACGGCCAGGATTGGCGGTCTCGACATCAGAAGCCGCTCCGACCGGAAGAAGATCAGAGGGATGGTTGGTCTCCTTCCAGAGAACGTCGGCCTCTACGAAAGTATGAGCGCATACAAGAACCTAGACTACTACGGGAGGTTCTACAAGCTCACCCAAGCGAAGCGAAGAGAGCGGATCGAGTACCTTCTAAGGTTGCTTGGACTTTGGGACAAGCGAGACGTGGCAGCGGGGACATTCTCCAAGGGGATGAAGCAGAAGCTCGCCATCGCCAGAGCACTCGTCCACGACCCGCAGGTCCTGTTCCTTGACGAGCCGACGGCGAACTTGGACCCCGAAGCGTCTAAGGCGGTAAGGGATTTCATCATTGAACTCAAGAAGGAGAAGCGGACCATCTTCCTCAACACCCACATGCTCGATGAAGCTGATAGAATCTGCGACAGGGTAGGGATACTGAAGACAAAACTCGTGGCTGTGGGGAACCCAGAGGAGCTGCGGGAGTCCCTTTTCGCAAGGATCACTGTAGTTCAGCTCGAAGCCGTCAACGACGCAATCATTTCGTCGGTAAGGAAGCTCGGGATTGAGAAAGTTGAAGTTGTGGAAAGCGGCAAACTGTTCGTAACCGTGAAGAGTCCCGACAAGCAGAACCCTGAGATTGTTCACGCCATCGATGGGGCCGGCGGTCGCATCCGGTCTGTCTATCAGAGCAACCCAACGTTGGAAGATGTGTATCTGAGGTTGGTGAAGGACTGATCGCGATGGACCTACAGAACGTAGTGTCGGTCGCTTCCAAGGACTTCGAATCATACAAACGGAAGAAAAGCGTCATCGCCTACACCTTCGGGCTTCCTCTGGTCCTTTGTGCAGCCTTCACACTTGTTGTCCAGAGCGACATCGTCCCGGCGATCCAGAGTGGCACAAGCATCAATTCAGTCGGTCTCGGTCTAGAGTCACTCATCTACTTCTTCGTAATCTTCGCAGCAGTTCTCCCCACCTCGATAGCAGCCTACAGCATAGTGGGGGAAAAGGTCGAGAAGAGCCTCGAGCCGATGCTTGCAACTCCACTGTCGGACAACGAGATACTTCTCGGCAAGACTATCGCATCCTTGGTGCCACCTGTCCTTACGACCTGGCTGGGGGCTTCGATCTTTATGGCGGCCTCTGACTATCTGTTGCACAGTGTCATCTCTTACTACTACTTCCCCAACTTGAATGCGGGGTTAATGCTGTTCCTACTAGCTCCCCTGGCAGCTCTGTTGGGGGTCGAAGTGGCGGTAATTGCTTCCTCGCGGATAAGTGATGTTAGAGGGGCCAACCAGTTGGGTGGTCTTATGTGGATCCCGTTCATGGTCATTTTCATATATTCCGCAGAGGGTAACTTCCAGTTCAGCGTAGACAACCTCCTACTTGTTTCTGGGGTACTGGCTGTCATTGAGTTGGTGCTCTATTTCGTTACAACTTCGACGTTCAGGCGGGAGCAGATACTCACCAAGTGGAAATGAGGGAATTCTACTGGCAGCCTTCGGCTTAGCAGCGTTGGTGTCCAGCGCACCCTAAAACCAGTGGCAGGCGGTTGGAAGCCAACCGAGTTGGTTATGAAACCATCTCACTTCTCGTACGTCATAGATTTGGACGCGAACCCATAAATTCCCATCTCCCGCACCAAAAACCCCTGCCGGACGGGGGTATGTTTCATGAAGAAAAATGTCGGAAATCGACCCCGAAAATGCGCGTATTGGTAGAACCTCTATTCTGTAGGGATTGCTCCTCCAAGAATCATCTCCATTGCCAAGATATGCACCTTCGAAGCTGACACCCGTGTTGTGATCTCAGCCTGGGTTCATCCATATGGTTTCAGAGAGGCCCGCGAAATGCTCGTCACCGGTCAGGATTTTTCCTTTGTTTTTTCTCGCGACGGCGAGGACGAGCCCGTCGAAAAGACTGGGCCTCCCGAGTCCAGCGTCTTTCGCCTTCTTCTCCAGCTGAAGGTATGCCTTCCCGGCTTCAAGAGCGATTTCGTCATCGATGTAGGCTGGCTCGGAGGCTTCCAGAATGGTCGAGAGCCGCTGGCGGGTCGTCTCCTCCTTTATGCCTTCTCGGATGTATTTACGAGCCACTTCGGCTAGGACTGTGTCTGGTGTTATCACCGTCTCAGCCTCTTCCATCTGTCTCTTGGCGAACTCCCCTTTCCGGGTCCCGGCGAAGAGTTCTATCCATGCATAGGCATCAGCTACGATCTTCACCGCGGTCTCCCTCACCGAATGTCCGTAATTTGCCTCGGTCGGCTCCGAATGATTCCTCCATCAGTTCCTTCCTATGCCGAGCAACAAGAGTTTGGATCGTCTCGTCGAGGGTCGCCTTGTGCAGCCTATGTTGAAGGACAGCGAGTTTCTTCGCCGTGTCTTTCGAAACCTTTACCGTCGTCGATTCCATGATTGGTATAGAGTATTCTGGTATATTTAAGCATCCGCACCAAGAGAAAAGGCCAGGAGGACCCACCGCATGAATGTGACGTCAGATGCTGAAGCACCAACAACCATGTCCACGTGTGGATACGCTTTGCTCAAATCCCATTCTCCGCACCAAATTCCCCTAAATGATGGGAGGTTATGGCATCGGGGAAAGCGCCCCGTCGCAGGCGATAACCGTTGCTGATGTTCGCGGATTAACCCTGCAGTTACAGTCTGATTTCCCTCTCGAGCCATTCTATCCGCTCGTGCTTTCTCCTCCAGAAGAGGTCCTCCCAGACGTAGTGGAAGGCGATGAACCCGTACCCCGCGTACCTTTCTCTGAAGAAATGGAGTATCCTCTCTGCGGAGACAAGGCGCTTACCGAAAAGCAAACGGGACATTATCTTTCTCTCCCAAGGAGGGACTAAATTGAATTCGTCCAAGAAGTAGAAGTCCTCGAAAAGTATCCCTTGAATCGAAGCCGGACCGATGCCGTACAGCTTGTCCAACTCACGCACAGCAACCTCCTTGGGGGAGCCTCGAAGGGCTATTCCGTCAATTGCCCCGCCAGCGAACTGCTCGGATATCCTCATGATCGACTTTGCTCTGTACCCAACCTTCAACGTCCTGAGCTCATCTTCTGTTGACCTGACTATGGCGTCGGGCGGCCAGAAGACCGAAAGAGTCCTCCCGTCAAATGACGCCTTCTGGCCGAAGCGTTGAAAGAGGTTCTCGAGCATTTGCACGGTCCGTCTGACCGTCGCGTTCTGGAGGGTGATGTATATCATCAGGGATTCGTAGAGGGAGTTCGCAGCAACGGGCTTCATGCCCTTCCAGCGCCTGATCGGACCCCGTAGGTGCTTGTCGCTTGCGTAATTCTTGGTGAATTGCGAAATGTCCTGGTCGAAGTTGTATCTCCACCTGATCTCTGCGACCAATTCGTCGAGGTATGCCTCGCTCAGCCGGTTCCTTGAGAAGACGGTTAGCCCTACCCGTGGCTTGTTTGTCGTCCCCCCGTTCTTGAATCTCAGTCCAAGCGCTATGTCCTTCCATAACATCGTTGCCCAACAACATCCGTCCTCCCAAGAGGTGTCGGAAGAGGGAAAGTGGGAGGGCTTGTGGAAGTTGGCGTTGAAATTGTACGGAGACCTAGGTGTCAAGGAGAGAAATCTGGTCTCAGGAAGACGAGTCACGGCGCACTGCGTGTCGGTCTACCATACATAGGGTTAGCCACGGTTCCACCGTTGGACGGCATACCCATGGAGTTTACTCCACAACAGGAGGTCAACCCCCCCCGGCACTAGATACCACTGTCGGATGGAGGGTCTTTCATTCGGAAGAAATTCGCTACGCTTCAGGCGAGCAACAGGATCCTTGCCGATTCGTCACCTCAGGGCCAAAGGCTGGACAAACAGAGCCATCTCTGGGGGTTCGCTTGAGTCTTCGAAGGCTATCTTAGAGTAAGGCCCAGGCCAGGCCGGTCAGGCAGGAGGAGCCTGCCTCGTTCAACTCGCACCCCTCGGAAAGGATCGTTCGCGATCAATAGATTACCATCAAGATCAGCGAAATCAACAAGTGGGGAGAGATGAGCCGCGGCAGTCACGGATACGGAGCTTGAGATCATACATCCGAGCATTGTCTTCATGCCAAGCGACTTTGCAATCGATATCATCCTGTATGCTTCAAGCATTCCTCCGCTCTTATCCAGTTTAATGTTCACTCCATCGAAGATACCCTTGAGTCTTGGTATGTCACTTGCACGTTGACATGATTCGTCTGCAATGATTGGCATGCGCACTCGCTCGTGCACCCAGCGCATTTCATCAAGCATATCAGAAGGCATTGGTTGTTCCACAAACTCAACGCCCTGTGTCTCAAGCCATTTGATTTTTCTAAGGGCCTCCTCCTTATCCTTCCATCCCTCGTTTGCATCCACTCGCAAAGGCTTGGATGTTACGCTACGAATGGTTGAGATTGTTTCCTCATCTGTATCAAGGCCCACCTTAACTTTCAAGACAGGATAATCCTCTGCTTCTCTCACCTTCAATTTCGTGATTTCCGGAGTGTCGATGCCGATGGAAAACGTCGTCACTGGGGCGTCTCGCGGGTCCAGCCCAAAGTAGACGTAGAGAGGAATCTCTAACCTCTTTCCAACCCAGTCCATGAGCGAGATATCCACAGCGGCCTTCGCCGCCCAGTCGCCCTGGAATCGCTGGAAGATTCTCCCCATGATCTTGGAGAATTGCATTGGATCAGCTGCAAGCAGAACATCTCCCATCGACTCCGCAGCCCTTCTGGCGCTCTCGGCATCTTCATGATAGCGGATTATGGGCGCCCCTTCCCCGTAGCCCGTGGTACCATCTCTGCGGTAGGTCACGTGGAGCGTGTTTCGGTATGAACTTGAAGCCATCGTCGTGGTCCACGTATGTCGAAGGTTCAGTCTGACTATCTTGGCTGCAAACGTGGCGGATCCTTCATGCATCTGAGTATCGTGTTTGCCGAAACTCAAGGAAACTTCACATCCAAGAATGACCCAAGCCAACTCGCATATATCTGCTCCTCGCAACAAGGATGTCTTTGGGGCGGGGAAGCATCGCACGGAGAGAGATGCTCTCGAAAGGGAAGGGCAGGACGCTTGGTCATCTAGCCAGCATCTCATTCAGGTTGCTGGCCGCAGAACGTGGTGCTACGACGGGAGCAAACCAAGGTAGAGCTTCCCGAAATCCTTGTGCTCGAGCAGCTCCTTAGCGCCACCGGTGAAAGCGTTCTTGCCGCTCACTAGGAGATATGCGGCATCTCCCAGCTCGAGCGCCCTCTTCGCGTTCTGCTCTGCAACCACCACGCACAGTCCGACATCTCTTGCAAGGGCTGAAATCGCATCCAGCACCTGTGTCGCGACCTTCGGGGCTAGGTTTGCCGTGGGCTCGTCCAGGAGGATTGCGCTCGGGCTTCGGATTAGCGCAATTCCCATTGCGAGCATTTGCCTCTCCCCCCCACTTAGGTTGAAGGCTTTCGTCTTGGCATAGGCACCGAGTTGGGGGAATAGACGAGATACTCGCTCGTATCTGGTCAGGTACGAATCAGTCTTGACAGACCGTCCCGCGAGCTTCAAGTTCTCGTTGACCGTCAAGGCAGCGAACACGTTGTCTATCTGCGGAAGGTAGGCGAGTCCCTTCCTCGCTAACCTGTGTGGAGCCATTCCTGTTACATCCTGCCCCTGGAATCTCGCTCGCCCCCATAGATGGTCGTATAGCCTGCGATCGTCTTCAGCAGTGTGCTCTTTCCAGAGCCGTTGGGGCCCACCACGACGGTTACCTCCTTCGACTTCGCCGTGAAGTTCACATCGTAGAGGATCTGTAGCTTCCCGTATCCTGCGGAAACATTTTGGACATCTAGAGACAAATCAACACTTTACCTGGCCAAGTAAGCCTCGATCACTTTGGGGTCGCTGACGACTTGGGTAGGCGTGCCAGCCGCAACGAGTTTGCCTGCCGCCATAACGTTGACGTAATCGACGTACCTGAGGGCGATGTCGAGCCTGTGTTCGATGATGAAGAAAGTCACCCCGAACTCTTTCCTGAGGGAGACAATCCTTGCGAAAATTTCGAGGGCCAGGGTTGGATTCACCCCTGATATTGGCTCGTCGAGGAGGTACAGCTTGGCATCGCTCATCAAAGCTCTCCCGAGTTCTGTTAGCTTCATCTGGCCTCCGCTCAGGACAGAGGCTAGCTTGTCAGACTGTTCCGCGAGTCCCAGCCCCTGGAGTATCTTCGATGCCTTCTCCACTGCCTCCTTCTCGTGATTGACCCAAAGGCGTCTGAGGTGTGATTTCAGGAACGACTCTCCAGGATGGGTCTTGTCCGCAACTAGAAGATTTTGGAGTGTGGTTAGCCTGCCGAACAGGGAAGGGACCTGGAAAGTCCTCGCGATGCCCACCCGGTACACGCGCTGAGGGGACCAGCCGGTTATCTCCTTCTCACCATAGTAGACGTGCCCTCCGTCGGGCCTCTGGAACCCTGTGATGACATTGACGAGAGTGGTCTTCCCGGAGCCGTTCGGTCCAATCAGAAGGGTTAAGCTTCCCTCCTCCACACTGAGGGTCACTCCGTCAAGGGCACGGAGCTTGCCGAACGATGTCGCGACTTCCTTCGCTGAAAGCAGACTAGCCAAACTAGACCACTAGCCAGGCTTCGCTCCTCCCGCCTGTTGCTGTGCCGCCGGCGCAGGGGTCCACCTCTCGCGGACGATGCCCTCCGGCCTGTAGATCAGGATGAAGATCGTCAGGAGGCCCAGCAGAAGGTAGTTCAACCAGACGACATTAAACGGGAGGAAGGGGGCAAACGAGTACTTGAAGTAGTCAATGAGCTCGTCGAGGGTGACGAAGACGAAGGTGCCCACGGCGGTTCCAACGTTGCTCCCCATTCCCCCTAGCAGGATCATGAGCCACGGCAGGAACGTGTAATCGAACCTGTCATAACTTGGTGTCACTGCGCCGCTGTAGAGCGCCCACAGGGCCCCCGCTATGCCGCACAGTATGGAACCTATGAGTATCGATGACATCCTGTACCTGGTGATGTTCTTACCGAGGGACCTTGCGGTGTTTTCGTTGTCCCGAATGGCCTTGAGGACCCTGCCGAAGGGCGTCCTGACCAAGCGTTCGACGTACACGAATATTATGACAGCCACCATGAGCATGATGAGCGTCGCCCAATAGAACCTGTACTGCCCGGCCCAGCCGAAGATGTCCGGTAGGCTCGTCCCGGGGGGCCCCCCGATTAGGGGGTCGTATCCGGTCCCGATGACGTTCAGTATCTCGCCAAAGGCAAGTAGGGTTATGGCAAGGTAGTCTTCCCTGAGTCTGACGGCGGGCGCCGAGGATACCAGGCCCATTAGAGCTCCCGAAGCCCCGCCTATTATCAAAAACAGGACCAGCAGGCCGACGGATAACCATGGGGATGAGCGGAGAATTGGGTTCACAAGCTGAAGCACTGCGACGTTGTTGATAATTGGGTCAAGGTTGGTGTGCACGTTAAGAAGATAGATGGCGAGTCTCGTCGATAGGCTCGCGGTGATGTAGGCGCCCCCTGCTACGGCTAGAACGAGTCCGAAATTGGGTATGCCAGTGACGCCCTGCTGCAGGTTGAGGCCAAGGTTGATGATCAGGTAGACCGAGAAGAGAGCGAGAAGGTCGACGGTGAACAGGATGACCTGGTCTAGGGTCATAGCTACTTCCTCCTCCGAGCCAGGAACCCTGCCAACCCCTTGGGGGCAACAATAAGGGTCACAGAGAGGACGACGAGCGGGACGGCGGGCTCATAGAAGGCGATCCAGGCGCCGATGCTGGACGCCAACACTGATGTTCCCACCACATCGACGAATCCGAGAAGGAAGCCTCCTAGCACGGCACCATAGATTTCGTCCAGGCCGCCCACGATGCTCGCACAGAAAATGCTCGCCAAGAGGACAGTTCCTGTGTTCGGGTTGACCTGAGTCCACATGGGAAGCAAGGCACCCGAGATTCCTGCGAGTCCGCCTGCGGCGAACCATGAGATCGCTAGCATCAGAGTGACGTTCACACCGATCGCCTGGGCAAGGCTGGAGTTTTCCATCGAGGCTCTCAGGGCAATGCCCAGTGTAGTGAAATTCAGGAGAATGTACAGCACCACCGAACAGAGGGACAATACCCCAACTGAGACGAAGAATATCCCGGGTTGGCCCATGAATGTGAAGTCAGACGAACTCAGCAGAATGTTGCGCGAGGGAACAAAGTAGGTGCTTGCCAGATAATCGGCAATTATGTTCAAGACGCCGAACAGAACGATATCAAATGCAAGCGTCGCGACCATCAGCATGACGGTAGGCGAATGCCTTCGTCTCATCGGCTCCAGCACGCCGTAGAACAGCAGCAGACCTAGCCCTCCGACTACGGGGAACGCCAGCGGAGCGCCCCAGTACGGATTGGGATGCAGCACGACGACCAAGGAATACGCGACATACGCCCCAGACGTCACAAGAGAAGCGTGGGCGAAGTTCGCTACCTTTGTCGTCCGATAAAGGAGCGTAACCCCGAGAGCCATCATTGACAGAAGTGACGAATACGTCAGCCAGCTTATGATCGTGGGGAGCGTGACCGGATTCACGGGACGAGCTCACTCCGAGCTCGAGGGACCGAGATGAGGAGCAAAAAAGTGGGGGGTGATGGCCCTAAACGGCCATCAACCAAGTGACGGACTGGTCTACTGACGAGTAGGTGGCGACTCTATCCCAGGTCCCGGAAACGACTGCCCAGAACTCCATGTCCATGGTGTTTCTGTCACCAGCAGAGTTGAGTGCCGTGTTGCCGGTGGCACCGTAATACTGTCCTGCTATGGTCGGCACGGCTGTCTTAATCAGAGTCCCGTTGTATTGGCCGGCGGACAGGATCGAGAGAGCTGCAATCCACGCTGCGTCGTAGGTGGCACATGCGTAGATGTCGGGCTCCTGACCTATCGAGGCATTGACCGCTGCGTTCAGCTCAGCGTGCGTCGGGGTCAAGGGTGCTGCGAATATCACCGATATCAGATTCACCTGGTTGGCTTCTGGTCCAGCATTCGAAATGATCGTGTTGTCCTGCGCGTATGTGTCTGGGCCAAACCACGTCAGGGACAGCAGCGGACTGTTGCTGCTCTTCGCCTGGGTCAGAATCGTGGCGACGTCCTCCCACATGTTCGCGAATATTGCGACGCTCTTGTTTTGCGCCATCAGTGGCGCCACGGCTGATTGGAGCGCGTTCAGCTGCACAGTGAAGTCCGTGGTGGCAGGGTAGGAGTAGTTGATGTCGGCGACAAGGTTGCCCCCTGCAGCGAGCCATGCATCCTTGAATGCCTGGCGAATCGAGAGGCTGTAGGTGTCTGAGGAAGATATCATGGCGACGTTCTTGTATCCTTTGCTCATCAAGGCGGCCGTTAGAGCGGCTCCCTCAGCTCCACCAGCTGGCATGTCTCTGTACTCGTAGTCTCCCGGAGGGGCCACACTCCCTCGGCCTGCGGTCGATGTACCATCGATCACGACAATGTGGTTCGTGTCAGCGAAGGAGTCTATCGCGGCCATTTCGCCGCTGGTCATCCCTCCGATAACGACCTTGACACCCTGGGTGTACAGAGTCTGCAGCTCTGTCAGGGCGACGCTGGGAGGCGAAGTTTCTGTGTCCTCGTACAGGAAGTTGAAGGTCGTAGGAATATTCAGGGACTTCACGTAATCATTGATTTGAGTATTCGCAACCTTTGCTGCCGCTTCGGCTCTTGCACCGTAGCTGGAGAAGGATCCTGTCAGTGTAACCATTACACCAATCGGGATTGTGGAAGGTAGAGTTGTCTTGGGGGGCGCAGGGGCCGGCACTATCGCATAGCCGATCCCTACGCCAACGAGGAGAGCGATTATGATGAATGCGATTACTATCGGTCTTACGCTAGACAAGTTTCGTATCGTTCTCAAAAACAGTTTATTGCTTCATGTGAGATTTAAGGAGCAAAGACGTTTCTCAGACCTGAGAATTCTTTCTCCCCACGGCACGTTTCGCCGCTTCGTGAGGTCGCTTTCATTATCCGCCTCAGCCCTTTATCCGGCGTCCGACTCTCATCCCGTCATCTCATGTTCGGCTGGGTGCAACACATCTCCATGAAACAGATATTTGTCGGGAAATTGGACAATGTCACGCATGACGGAAGTCAAAGAGGTAAAGACATTCGATGATCTCCGCAGGTTCAGGCTCGCAGACGACGGCTACTTTGTTATCACCGACAACGTCCGGGACGCAATCATTCACAAGGTGAACTCGAAGTGCATCAAAGCGGACAGCTTCAACCTCAAGGTCACCATCAACGACCGCAAGCAGGGGAGCTATTACTGGGTTGACAGCATCGCCACTGCGGCCCAAGAGTTCAAGGCGAAGCGGTGCAAGGTCTGCAAGCCTGAGCTGAATCTCGTCCATCCATCGACCTTCGACACCTAGCCCAGGGCAGAGAGGGTCGGCCAAACTTTAAGCCGGCCCAGTCCCATCCGGATTCGTGAAGCAGACAGAAGGCTATGTCAACATACTTGGCTTCGACCTGTTCTACCGCCAGTTCGGCGAACCTAGGAAGGGGGAGATACTCTGCCTTCACGGGGGACCCGGAGCGACCCATGATTATCTTCTAGCAATGGCTGACCTCGCCGGTCCCGACTTTAGGGTCACCTTCTACGACCAACTCGGGTGCGGCCGCTCCCAGCTGCCCAAGAACACCACGCTTTTTGTCCCGGAACGCTACGTCGAAGAGGTTGAAGCTTTCCGAACGAAGATGAGGCTAGTGAGGCCGCACGTTATAGGCTCGAGCTGGGGAGGCATGCTCGCCATCGCCTACGCGCTGAAGTATCAGCGCAACATGACGACCATGACGACCGTCGGAGGCCTGCATAGTGTCCCCCTGACCATCAGGGAGATGGACAGGATGAAACGTGGGCTTCCGAAGGACGTTCAACAGACAATAGCGAAGTACGAAGCTGATGGTGACTACGAGAACCCCGACTATCAGAAGGCGGTGAGGGTCTTTTACAACAAACATCTCTGCCGGCTGTCGCCGTGGCCGAAGGAACTCACCTACTCCCTGGACCACGTCAGCAAGCCGGTCTATGGCACGATGAACGGGCCAAACGAGTTCACGATAATCGGAAACACGCGTTACTGGGATGTCACAGACCAGCTCAAGACGATCAGGGTTCCAACATTGGTCCTCGGTGGCAGATATGACGAAGTCTCTCCCATCGTAGCGAGAGAGATCCATAAGCATATCCGTGGTTCGGAGCTCACAATCTTCCCGAACAGCTCTCATCTTCCCTTCTGGGAAGAAAGGGAGTCTTTCATGGAAAGGGTCACCAGGTTCCTTGGCAGGCACCACGCCTAGCCGATTGGAGTCATTTCGGCTCGGTGTCAGGGGTCGATGTCTCGGGGGAGCTTCTTCCGAATCCCAGCTTCGCGCTTATCTGCTCGAACTGCTGGAAATGATATTCAAACCATTGTGTGAGAAGGTACACCGCGCCGTAACCTTCTCCTGACGGGGCCAAGAGCGAGCTCCCGACAAGGATCTTGATGTGGTGCTGGACCGCCTTGTACTGGAGGTCGAGCTCCGTGGCCAGCTGATTGATGTTGCTCGGTTTCGCTCTCAGGCTCCAGATTATCCTGGCCCTGTTCTCGCCGCCCCTCTTCCCTCCAAGGAGGAACCAGAGGGTCCTTCGTAGCTCCGGGTCCTCTTCCATTCAGCATCCCGAATTCCGGTTTCTATTTAGGAGTTAGTAGCAATCCACCAAATTTGGAAAAACGGTTAATAGCCTTGAGATAGAAATTCGCCCATACAGACTTGGATGCCTATGCCACCTTAGCGACTGGGATGTCCTTCGTAAACATAGCTCTCCTTGTAGGCCTGATCTACCTCTACGCGAGAATGGTTGGCAGGACCCACGCCGGATACACCTATGGCCTGATGATCTTCTCGGGCCTTCTGGTAGCCCAGAACTCGGGCATGGCCTACGTCTGTGGTTTCCTCAACGACTATTACAACTGGCAGCTTTCGCCCTACTTCGCTGCGGTCGCGGTCCTCGAGTTTGCAGGCCTGATAGTACTCCTCAGGGTCACGCTCTGAAACTCCGACGGGATGAAGTATCCAAATCCCGGATTTGGACGTGATTTGGAAGAATCCTCATATCATCAAAGCGGGTCGTCTGATTTGGAACAAGAGTTGACAACGAGGGTCATTCCGACTCGATCGATGTCTGGGGCCGATCCCTTACTGCTGCTGTTGGTCTCCATTCTGGTCCTTGCAGGGCTGTCCGCTATTCTGTCACCTCCTGTCGCGACGGCACAGAGCACCGCCGACGTTGCCATCAAGAATTTCTCCTTCAATCCCGGTTCCATCACCGTCGTCATAGGAGTCAACAACACGGTCACCTGGACCAACCAGGACTCGGTGACCCACACGGTGACTGCCAATGACGGCTCGTTCAACAGCACGGTCCGTCCAGGAACGACCTTTACCCACACATTCACAACTGCCGGAGTCTTTGCCTACCACTGCTCGATTCACAAATTCATGCAGGGGACAGTGAAGGTGCTTGGTGAGTCGTCATCTTCGACTTCCGCCACCACCAACGCAGTCTCCGAGTTCCCCGTCGCGGCCATCGGCGTCGTAATGTTGACAGCAGTCATACTCGTCTCGTACGTTGGGGCAAGGAAGATGCCTCAGAAGAACCCCTCGAGTTAGGTCCTATCCATCTGCACCATGGGCCTACTTCTGATGACCCGAACCTTGAGTTTCCGCGGCGAATTCGCGCACGGAGCTCTCTTGACGCCATTCAATAAACTGTGGTTTTGCCTTCCTGACTTCCGCCATCGCTTGATCTGGGTCAAGCCCCTTGGTCCTGACCAGGTAGGCCGCAAGCACGCACCCGGTTCTCCCTTCACCAGCCAGGCAGTGTACCAACACGACCCTGCCGGTCGCCAGTTGCCCTTCCACGAATTCTACAGCTCTGCCCAAATCATCGGTACTTGGAGGTTGATGGTCCCGCATGGGGATGTGCCCCGTCATGATTCCGAGGTCGCGCGTGAGCTCCGCAGGGAGCGGATCGATGGTCAGTGTCAGGATGCTGTTGATACCTGCCCTGACCAGCCACTCCACCTGTGACCTTGAAGCGGGGTATCCTGACCCTGCAAGTCTGCCATTCTGCACCCAGACGAAACCCGAGGGTTCTGCAGCCACCTTCGCCCTGAGTCTCCTCAAGAAGAGCCCCCCCGTACCCAAGACAGGTCACGACCGCACCGCCTATGTTTTAGAACCTTCGTCCAATTGCTAGGAATATACCACTACTGCGCGTGTATCGTAACTGGAAGAAGAGAGTTTTGCTAAGGTTCTAGTACTTCGAGCCGCCCGTACTTGCCAACGTTCAACCTTAGCTCCCCTCTGAAGCTGTTCGTGTAGCCGTTGGTCACCCTTACCTTGGAACCCTGCTTGACCATGTCAATCTGGTCGTCCCAGAGTGAAAGCTTGATCTGGCCGCTCTCATCCTTCAGCATGCAGTCGGCAACCCTCGCCTCGCCTCCAGTCCTCAGGTTGACCGTGCGGGGCTCGGCCATATCGACTATCTCCCCTTCAGCGTCTACCCTGCGCATGCCGTCCCTCAGATCGCGTACATTCATGTGAAGGGCTGGTCGTTCGGCGCCATTATTTAACATTAGACGACTGAAAGCTCGACCGGAAACCGTTTATTGAGAAAGAAATGGCCGGTCGGCAACGTTGCCTTCGGGGCTGGCCGACGGCGGTCTCCTCTTGCTCTCGTTCCTGGTCCCGTTCGTGTCCGTCCTGCTAGGGCTCCCGCCGTTCCTGAAGTTTCTGACCGAGAAAGGATGGACATCGGAGGATGTCCATAAGAGCCCGCCGGCGAAGGTTCCCGAGCCCGTGGGGCCAGTGCTCTTCGTGGCGGCCCTGCTCGGGGAAATGGTAGTCGCCATCGGCTTTCAATCATGGGTGCCCGTAGCCATAACGCTTGGGGCCGGGGTTGCCTTCATCATTGGCCTTGCCGACGACCTATTCGTTCTCGGCGGGAAAACCAAGCCACTCCTTCTAGTGTTGGCAGGCGTCGCCTTTGCCGGAGTAGTTGCGTTCATACCCGACCTTTACCAGCCTGTCATAACGTTCCCGATACTCGGGGACACGGCCCCTCACTTCTTTCTCTACACATTGCTCGCAGTGGCCGCCTTCCCCGTGGTGTCAAACGCCTTCAATATGATGGACGCCTTCAACGGCGAGATCTCCTGGTTCACCCTCCTAACCGCCCTAGCCCTTCTCGTGGGAGTATCCCTTCACGCGGCCTACACATCCGGGTTCTCCCTGGCGAGGGTCGCAGCCACCCTGCCACTGCTCGCAGTGGCTGCAGGCTTTCTCCTGTTCAACCGCTATCCTTCGAAGGCCTTCGATGGAGACAGTGGGAGTCTGGTCTTTGGGGCAATGTTCGCAGGTCTGGCCGTTACAGGTGGGGTCGAGATCGCGGCGATAATCGCAATCGTTCCTGCCATTCTGAATTCATTCTACACCCTGTCAAGCGTACGCGGCTTCGTCGAGAGAAGCAAGATGTCCTCCAGACCTACATACATCGGGGATGATGGCCTATTGTATCCATCAATCGAGCCAAACGCCCCCAACACGCTCATCAGGCTAGTATTGCTGGCGGGAGCCCTATCAGAGAAGGACCTCGTGAGGGACCTGCTGTACCTGACTCTTGTGGCATGTATCTTCTCGGTAGCGACATCAGTCCTGACTTGGGTGCACTAGAATGAAGCTAGCCCCTCTCTTTGGGATCGAGGCCGTCGCATTCCTCCTCATCATCGCTGAAACATACCTCTTCTTCAACCTCGTTGTCCCACTCGGTCCCATTCCTCACTCGCTCCCGGCCTACACAGGGCTGGCCCTACTGAAACTGCTGCTCAGCCTCGGCCTGGTCGCATTGTGGTTTGTCGTCATGATAGGCCTGACCAGGATTTATGTCAAGGCCAGAATCAGGAACGCTCCCAAGCCCTCATCTTAGCGTCGAACTCTTTCCGGGTATACTTCACGCGGGCGGGCACGCCCATTACCACCTTCCCTGGCGGAACGTCCTTCGTCACCACTGCGCCCATTGCCACCACTGCTCCCTTGCCCACCCTGACCCCTGCCTTTATGACCGCCCTCGCCCCTATCACGGCATTGTCCTCGATGATAACCCCGACCATCTTCCTGCTCGGCGGGTAGGGGTCGTTGGTGAGAACAGCCGCCGGCCCTATGAAGACACTCTTGCCAATCCTAGACAGCGGAGGGATGTACACAAGACCTTCGATCTTGGTGCCACTCCCTATCCTGACGTCGTAATCGACATGTGCAAGAGATCCTATCTTCACATCGTCGCCGATTTGGCTCTTTGAACCCACGTAGGCAAAGTGCCAGATTCGCACGTTCTTCCCGATTTTCGCGTCAGAGGCAACGAAGTTAACGGCCTTCATTTTCTCACCCAAGGTAGATGGGGGTCCCCGACGAGCTCGAAGCCAGGACCGCCTCGGCTATCTTGGTAACATTGAGCCCATCCTGTCCCGTCACCAACGGCTGCCTGTTCTCTTTGAGGGCGTTGACGAATCCTCTGAGCTCGAGCATGAGAGGCTCTTGAAATGGGACGGTCGGAACTGTAGTGGCAGCCCCTTCATGGATGCTCGTCTTCTGGGTCACGAAGTCCACGTCTACCACTCCCCCGGAGAAGACGGCGCTGAGCGTCCTCACCCTGTTCGGTGTTATCCAGTTGGTGACTAGAAAAGCTGTCTTCTGGCCCGTGAACCCGAGAAGTATCGCAGCGAAGTCCTCGTGCTCCAGAGGGACGTGCATCGCCCCCACTCTCGCGTAGACCACCCTTGGGACCTCCCCGAAGAGCCAGCAGGCCGTGTCTATGTCATGGATCGAGGCATCTTTGACGATCCCGACATCGCTGATGTTCTCTCCCCTCCTGTTCTCCCTGTGGAACTCGAGGAGTATAGGTTCCCCCATCTTCCCTTCAGCTATCATCTGTTTGAGGGAGGTGATGGGAGGATTGAACCTCTCGATGAACCCCACGGTAATGTATCGGTTGGCGCTCTTCGCCGCCTCAATGAGCATCTCGCCATCCTTCACGCTGGTCGTCATGGGCTTTTCGACGAATGTGTGGAGCCCTGCAGCCAGGGTTATCGACGCCATGGTGAAGTGGGTCGAGGCCGGTGTGCAGATCGTAACCGCATCAAGCCTCTCTTTCTTCAGCATCTCGTCGACAGAAGCGTACCCGGGAACATTGTATTTCTTGGAAAAGGTGTCAGCCCTCTCAGCGTTCATGTCGCAGATTGCGGCCAAGTACTGGAGTTCGCTCAGCACCCGGACGTGATTCTTCCCCCACCCGCCCGTCCCTATGACGCCGACCTGCAACTCGATCGTCGCTTGCTACACAGGCGATATATGGTTAATGTCAACTGGCGCTGTTATGGGAGATTGGCCTATTCAACCTCTAGCCCGAAGATGCTGAGATCGAGTCGCCGCATCGCACACTCGATGCAGACCAGTTCTCCCTTGTACGGCACCGCATAACGCTCGAACATCTCGCCGCAAAGGGCGCACCGTTGCCCCGCCTGTGCTACAATCAGTTTATTGCTGTCGGAGCTCAGGGGCCATCCTTACTCTCTGCTCAGGCTCGGGGTCGCCAGCAGCACCGTCGTCTCCACGCTCCTCTGCTCCTTCTTGGCTTGCTTCATTACGTCCCAATCTTCCTTCGAGCAGACAATGACGACGTTGTGCTTCAGAGGATCGAGGAGCTCGGCCCCTCCCCTCCCCTTTGTACGCGAGACCACGTCAACGTCTGTCACGTAGTCCCTAAGGCGCTGCTGAATGCTCTCGGCCACCTGGAGCCTCTCTCCCCTCATCTCGTACTTGTCCAAGTTCCACAGGAGGGAGATCTTCGTCCTGCTGGCCTTGAGCTGTTTCTCTTTGAGCACATCCCTCGTCTCGTCGACGGCGTACCTGATGTAGTTGTCGAAGCTCTTCAGTGTCGCCCCCGCCAGGTACGAGATGGATTCCCCTGTCTCCTCGCTCGCCTGAATTGCCTTGAGCTCGTACAGGCACTTCGAGAACTCGTCCAGGTAGGCGCCGGAGGACCTCTGCAACGTCACCTTCGCCTCCCTCGCCCTCCTCGCCAGCTCGATTTCAGTGACCGAGGCGACGGCTGACTCCATGACGCTGGACGCGTACTCCAGCTCGGCTGAGAAGACGTTCTGGGAGTTAGGGGTGAACCCCAGAGTCTGCAGCGCTCCCTTCTCTAGCAGTCCGGCGACAGAAATCACCGCCGGCTTGAACTCTCCAGGCCTCAGAGGCATGTACGAATACGTCAGCGTCGAACCTACCTGCAGCCCAGTCTGTTTTTCAGCGAGCATGATGTTGTCCGAATTCCCTCCCGGGCCGGTGGGGAGAGAATTGACCAGGGTAACCCCCTTTGAAAGGTACCTCGCCAGGTCTCTCAGCTTCGTCCCCGCCTCGATGAGCGTCTCGTCTGAGGGTCTCCTAAGCCTGGGGGTGAAGAATATGACCTGTGCCTCTCCGAGGACCTGCTCCAGCGGCTTGAACCTGAGCAATGGCTCCTCTGCCATAATCTCCTGCAGGCTCGGGTTCTTCTTCATGAACGCGGGATCGATGTCCATTGCCATCTGCAGGGTCTCGTCTACAATCGTGACCTGGGCCCTGTCTACAAGGGTCGCCGCTACCCTGTATGCCTCGCTCGTGAGCCCATACATCGCGACCTTGATCTTTGGCAAAAGCTCTTTGTGGCTCTAAGGTGGTTTGTAGATATACTTTGGTCCTGAGAAGTCATCAGTTAACATGCCCGTTGTGCCGTAATCGAAGGCATAGAATTAGAACCCGCCCTTCTCGCATAAAAGAGAGGACACGTTCTGATACTCTTCGTCTGTGGAGTAGTGTGAAAGTAACCTCTGGGGACGCCGGCCGAAGTGGACAGTCAGCAAGCGTACGGCATGACGGAGTCGGTCACGCAAAATGATTAGTATGCAATTGCTTGGCTAACGCGCGAGGGATTAAGTTTGCGCGTGTGGCTGGACTTGTTGACCCCGAAGCAGATTCTCTTTTTCAGGCCAATCATCGAACACCTCAGGTCAGACGGCTTTGAGGTGTTGGCCACCTCAAGGAGATACAGGGAGGTGGGCCCCCTCGCTGAAAGGGCGGGGCTCCAATTGAGATATGTCGGAGACAGAGGGACTAGGGGCCCGGAAGACCAACTCCTAGCAGCAACGAGGCGCCAAGCTGAAATGATTCCAATCGTGCAGGAATTTAGGCCGAATGTCGCGGTATCGATTGCTTCCGCGATCTGCGCGCGTATCGCCTTCGGGCTGGGGTTCAAGCACATCGCGGTCAACGATTCCCCCCACTCCGAGGTCGCAGGGAGGCTGTCGATACCTCTGAGCCATCACCTGCTCTGCCCCTGGGTCATTCCGTACAAGGCATGGGAGAAGTTCGGTATCGGGAGAAAGCAGGTAACGACATATCGGGCGCTGGACCCAGCGGCTTGGCTGAAGAGAGAGCCACTTCCAGGCCCTATGCCAAAACTCGATTCAGGGAAGAAGACCATCACGGTCAGGATGGCGGAGAGCGACGCGCCCTACCTCGCCAACGCTGACATGTCGTGGACGGACAAAGTGCTCTCGACGCTCCTCGAAGCATTCCCAGACACGAACGTAGTCGCCCTCTGCAGGTACGACTTCCAGGTCAAAGAGGTCAAGGACAAATTCGGCTCCAGATGCTTCGTCCCCGACGATATCGTGAGCGGGCACGACCTCCTATCGGTGACGGATCTCTTCGTTGGCATGGGGGGGACCATGAGTGCCGAGGCGGCCCTTATGGGGGTGCCAACGATCTCCGCCTTTCAGGGATTTCTCTACACCGACAAGTATCTTGAGAGGAGGACCCTGCTGGCAAGGGCGTTGACCCCTGTCACGCTTGTATCTAGCGCAACGAGATTCCTGTCCAATGGGTTCAGGGATGGCTATTCCAAGAGGGCAAAGTCGGTCCTCGACTCGATGGAAGA
>Ga0187770_10000305_pt1 | contig 24313 bp, 23 predicted proteins | sample 0116_SJ02_MP02_2_FD_133154 | JGI IMG/M metagenome (GOLD analysis project Ga0187770, IMG submission 133154) | Tropical peat soil microbial communities from peatlands in Department of Meta, Colombia - 0116_SJ02_MP02_20_MG | ecosystem: Environmental > Terrestrial > Soil > Wetlands > Peat | place...
GATCGGCAGGGTGATATTCACATAGATCGAGCCCCACACGAGCACGGCGACCAACAGAAAATAGTAAACTTTGCGGATGTCGTTTTTAGACCATTTGCGGACTCGCTCGGAAGCGTACCAGAGCATGTCGGTGCATTGCCGCGGCACCAGGTCCAGATTGCTCATGGCGCTGGAGAAGAGGATCCAGAACCCCATTCCCCCGATTATATAGAGGCCCAAGATGCCATAGCGCTGCACCAGACCGCTGGCGGAGGAGACCGCGATGCCCCAGTTCGGGAGAGTTATGCCGGGGGGAAGCTGCGACACATAGAGGATGCCGGGCAACGCCATCCCAAGCATGCCTCCCACCCAGAACACGGCCCACTGGTCAAAGCTAAGGAGTTTCCACCATCCCTTGAATCGTTCAACATTCTCCGGGGTTGGCCTGGCAACACTCCCAGAGGGCGAAACGTGAACCGACTTGGCACCGATGGCGGTAGGAATGTAGCCGATCTTGGCCGCCATGCCATACCCCTTGTCGCGGTACCAATTGGTGATACAGTTGTTGCCAAACCCGCCGTAGGCAGAGTAACCGACCAGCGCGCCAAACAATAAGATGTCGACTCCCTTTGGCATTACTCCGAAACTGATGTAACCTACCAGGGCGTCGCCCCAGGTGGTGGCGGGTGCCAGGAAAATGTCCATCAAGATGAGGCCGCCAATGATGCCCGCTACCATAAACCAGTGGACGATCTCCAGGGTTTTCTCGATCTTGCCTCCGATGGAAATCAGGAAGCCGAGACCGATAAAGATAACGTACCCCCAGAAGATAACCGTGGGCTTATCCGCGAGGGCAGGGATCTTGCCCAACTGCATCGCGGCAACTGCCGTAGCGCAAGCGAGTGCCCAGCCCGGCATGCCACGTTCGATGAACCCAGCAACCGTAAAGAGGCCCCCCCAGAAGGTTTTGCCCGGGGCCAGTCGCATGATCCCAATCGTGATCGGCTCGCCGGTGGCCAGAGTGTAGCGAGTCATTTCCAGGTTGAGGAAAGTCTGGAGGGTGGTTGAAACTGTGGTGACCCATAGTAGCACCAGACCGTACTTGACAAACAGGGCTGGCCCCACGAGCCATTCACCGCCCCCAATTGAACCTCCCAGCGCGATGACCGCCGGCCCCATCATCAGAAAGAGCTTCTTGCCGGTCATGCCTTTCCACGGTGATTCGGGCATGTCGGTTACGGGAAAAGCGGGGCCATACCCGCCGGGAACACTTTCCTGCTTTGTCTGTTCCATGAAATTACCCTCCTTGTTCATGAATTAGAAGTTCGTTTCCCTCCATTCAACACTTAGGGTTCATTCCAAGGCCAATGGGTTGACATCACCCCCTTTACTGATACTGCCTGGGTTTTTTCTCTCCCCACCCACTCTGGTGATATTCATTCCTTTTTTCTATGGAGATGGTCGAGAGTGGAATACAACTACCTCACCTCATAATACTCTTGAATCAACCTAACCTTTCATCCCCCGGCAAACGATGCCCCACCTCCTTTCCCGGCCGAATCATAATCCCCACTGGAGAAGGCTAGCTATATAGCTGCAACGGAGGACGGCCATATCGGAGGCATGGTCCAGGACCCTCAGAAGGCGGACGCCAACGCCCCCTCTCTCCATCGCTAAGGAGAGAGAAGGCCGAACATAGACCCTGCCTATGGCTTTTCTCGCAGATATTGGATTGATTCAATTCCTGGCAAATTTCCCACTTAGATTGCGTTTCTTTGTAGAAATCGTTGTAAGCAAAAGCTATTCTACAGCCGCTTAAACATGGGAAAATATTTTCTGGGTGGATGCCCAAGATGAGAATTTGGCCCATATATAGAATATTTGTCCATTGGTGTCAAGTTGAAAAAAGGGGAAAAAAGGGAACGATGGAAGAAGCACAGATGTTCTGGGGGGAGGAAAAAATCGTAAAGGATCGTAAATTTTGATTTGACAACTTTTAAATTTCCTTTAGAATAGGGAGGAATTTAATCCGTTAAAGGGAAGGGGGTGAAGAGATTTGAACAAAGCAGACCTGGTGGCGGAGGTTGCCAAAGTGGTGGGGAGCAAGAGGATGGCCGAAAAGGCGATCACTTGCATTTTGGAAGCGATTACCAAAGCTCTTAAGAAAGGGCAGGGCCTGACCCTGGTGGGCTTTGGGACCTTCAGCGTGAGCAAACGGAAGGCTCGTGTGGGCCGGAATCCCCAGACCGGCAAAGAGATCAAAATTCCGGCGAAGAAGGTTCCGAAATTTTCAGCTGGAAAAGCCCTGAAAGCGGCGGTGAAGTAATTTTAAGTTTTTAGCGGGACAGGAGTGTTCTCCATGATTCGCCGGCCTCCTGTCCCGTTTTTTATTTTAGGACTCGTCAGAGAAACAAATCAGCAAATCTCTGATCTTGGACCTTAGACCTTCCTTTTTTAGCCCACCAAAGGTTCCTCCTCCCGTGTTAAAATAATCTTAAATAGCCGAAGGGTCAAGGCGGGGCCGTTCAGCGGTATTTTGAACTGTCCCTCATCCCTCTCCTCGTCCCCCCGATTCAGGGGGAGGCAAGAAACGGAGGTTCGCGTGAAGGCGATCCGGGTTCATCAATTCGGTCCGCCCGAAGTCATGAAAATGGAGGAAGTGCCCGACCCCATTGCTGGCCCCGGCCAGGCGGTGGTAAAGGTTGGCGCGAGCGGAGTGAATCCTGTGGAGACGTACATTCGATCAGGCGCTTATGCCCGTAAGCCGGCACTCCCCTTTACTCCGGGGAGTGATGCTGCCGGGGTGATTGAATCCGTCGGGGAGGGGGTGGAACGATTCCGCGTTGGTGACCGGGTTTTTCTCGGCGGGTCGATAACCGGGACGTACGCCGAAAAGGCACTTTGCAACTTAAGTCAGGTCCATCTTCTGCCGGAACGGATTTCTCTAGCCCAAGGGGCAGCCGTTCATACGCCTTATTCCGCGGCCTACCGGGCCCTCTTCAATCGCGCCCGGGCTCTCCCCGGAGAATGGGTTTTGATCCATGGGGCTAGCGGTGGGGTGGGGCTCGCCGCGGTCCAATTGGCGCGTGCCCATGGAATGTCCGTAGTCGGAACCGGAGGCACAGAAAAGGGACGGCGATTGGCTTCCGAGCAGGGGGCCCACCGGGTTCTGGATCATCATTCCGCTGGCTATTTGGAGGAAGGGCTTGCCCTGACTCAAGGCCATGGCTTCAATGTGATTATCGAAACGCTGGCGAACGTTAACCTGGGAAAGGACCTCGGGGCGTTGGCCCGGGATGGGCGTGTCGTCATCATCGGCAGTCGGGGCCCGGTGGAAATCAACCCTCGGGAGGCCATGAGCCGCGATGCGGTGATTTTAGGCATGATGCTGACGAACGCTTCAGAAAAGGAAAATCAGGGCATCCAAGCCGCCCTGATCGCCGGGTTGGATAACGGGACCCTCCGCCCCATCGTGGGGCTGGAGTTACCCCTGCGGGAGGCCGTTCAAGCCCACCGCAAAATCCTCGAGCCCGGCGCTTTGGGGAAGATCGTGCTCATTCCTTAACCGGCAAAAGTACCAGGGAAGGAGGAAAGGCGGGTAAGCTTTTCTTCTGCCCGGTCCTCAGCATCTGGTCTTTTTTACCGACAGGAGAGGGAAGAAAATGGAAGATCGCGTCAGCCAGACCCTGAAGTTGATCAACGGTCAGGAAATGGAAGGTATTGCCCCAGGGCGGTGTGAAGTCCGGGAGACAGAAAGGAGCGATGTAGAGCTGCTCGACGCTTATTCTCGGGCGGTCATTAATGTAGTGGAAGCAGTCGGACCCGCGGTAGTGGGGATATCCATCGGGCGAGAAACGGCGGAAGAAGCCTACCTCAAAACAGGGGCGGGATCGGGGATGGTCATCGCCCCGGACGGGTACATCCTGACCAATGATCATGTGGTTCATCAGGCGGAGCAACTGACCGCCACGCTGGCCGATGGCGGAAGACTCGCCGCCATCCTCGTGGGAACGGACCCGGGAACAGACCTGGCATTAATCCGAGCCAATGCTTCCAGCCTCCCCTACGCTGCCCTGGGAGACTCTTCCCTGTTGCGGGTGGGGCAATTGGTGATCGCGATCGGTAACCCTTTCGGTTTCCAGTCCACGGTATCAACAGGGGTGGTGAGTGCCCTTGGCCGGGCTCTAAGGAGCCGGGACGGGAGACTCATTGAGAATATTGTTCAACACACCGCCCCCCTGAACCCGGGCAATTCAGGAGGGCCTTTGGTCGATTCCCGCGGGCGAATCGTGGGGGTGAACACGGCGATCATTGCGATGGCCCAGGGGATTGGCTTCTCGATTCCTTCGAACACTGCCAAGTGGGTTGTTTCTCAGCTTCTTACCCAGGGCCGGGTCCGCAGGTCCTTTTTGGGAATTGCCGGCCGCCAACGGCAGTTGAATCGCCGTCTGGTCCGGTACTACAAACTGACCGGCGATCAGGCGGTCGAAGTGATATCCGTGGATCCCCGTGGCCCTGCCGGTCGGGCAGGCATGAAAGAAGGGGATTTCATCATCGCCATGAATGAGCACGGCATAGCCAGCGTCGATGACCTCCACCATTTCCTGGCTGAATGGCCCATCGGCCGCCCCGTGACCCTTACCCTCCTTCGGGGACAGGAGGAGGTTAAAATGGACATCACTCCGGACGAGGCTTCTTCGGGGCAGAACCCTCGGGCAGAATAATCCCGATTCTTCTCAACGGAGTCGTTGGCGTGTTTATTCATTTCTGAACCTTTTCTTTCCAATGCTCCAGCCGGCGGCGCACTTCCAGGATCTTTTCCCGCGGAATATCTTTGGCCACCTGAAGATAACTTCTCCAGGCATCCAGAGCCTCCCTGAGACCTGCCCGCTCAAGAACCAAGGCCCGATTGTAGTGGGCGTCCACGTATTGGGGATTGAGCCGGATAGCCTGGTCAAAGTCGCGGAGGGCATTTTGGTGCTGCCCCAGAGCCCGGTAACCGAGAGCCCGGTTGTTGTAGGCGTGGGAATACCACGGGTGTAATTGGATGACCATGTCGAAATCTTGGATCGCTTTTTCAGGCTGTCCCAGGACCAGATAGACGAGGCCCCGGTTGTTGTAGGCATGAGGATACCTGGGATTGAGCTGGATGGCCCGGTCATAATCTTTAAGCGCCGGGTCGTACTGCCCCAAAGCCCGGTAAGCTGTTCCCCGGTTGTTGTAAACCCTGGCATTCTGGGGGCTGAGCCGAATGGCTTGTTCGTAAGACTGGATGGCCTCTCGGTGATGGCCAAGGTTATCCAGGGAAATCCCCTTATTTAAGAGTTCCCAGTCCTCCAGTTCTTCTCCCTCTTCTTCAATTTCAACATACTCATCTGTTCGGTCATGATAGAAAGCCTGCAGTTCCTCCCTGATTTCTCTGAAGCTCTGGAATCGCTTCTCCCGCTTTTTCTCCAGACACTTCAGAATCACGAAATTCAGGCTTGGCGAGATGCCGGGGATGGGCTGGGGAGGCGTTTCCAGGTGGTGAATCCGATACTCATGCCGGCTCGCGCCGGTAAAAGGACAACTTCCTCCGAGCATCCGATAGAGAACACAGCCAAAGGCATAGATATCAGCCCGGGTATCGATATCTTCCCCCCGCCACTGCTCGGGAGCCATGTAAGCGGGGGTACCCACGTAACTGTCGATGCGGGTGAGAGAGTGGTTCTCCCGCCCGCCCGTTTCCCCAGGCCTCGATTCTTTCCGGCCCCTCCGGATAGCCTGGAAGGCTTTTACCAGGCCAAAGTCCGTAACTTTCAGGATTCGATTTTGGGTTACCATTATATTGTTGGGCTTGATATCCCTATGAACAAAGGCCTTTCCCAGGGTTTCAAACTTTTTCTGGGCATGGAGCATCCCCGAGCAGAATTGAATGGCGAAGTTCAGGCTCAGCGTGAGGGTTAAACCCTTGCCCCGGATCCAGCCGGAGAGTTCGGGCCCAAAAGGATCTTCCCCCGCGATGCATTCCAATATGATATAGGGCTTGTCCTCGATCCTCTCCACATAGTAGGCGCGGACGATGTTCGGGTGTTTTTCTAGCCTGACCCAGGTCTCTGCTTCCCACATGAACCTTTCCACCTCGGTTTTCTCAGAGAAAAAAATATCCTGGAAGGTCTTCAGAACGATGGGTTTCCGGGATTCGTGGTCGTAACAGAGGTAAACGATTCCCATGCCCCCTTTCTTGATCGCCTGGACCTCGTAGCGCCCGGCGATTTTATCCCTGACTTGCCAGTGGGAAAGGGAAAGCTCTCCGGGCTTCATTCTCCGGGGCTTCGAGGGACTCTGGCTTGCGGTCTCTTGACGGGGGGCGTGGATCAAAACCTGGTCATTCATGGAAACGCCTTTACTGAAGCTCGGGACATCTTCGGAATCCAGCAGGCCCATAGTTCATCCATCTGGCCTTGAAGGATTCTGTATGCGTTTTGATCTTTTTAGCTGTGGGTTTGGGGTATAATCCCTTAAAATCCTTATCGGTTTCGGGGACTATTTTATTAAGGGGAGAATCCCGGATCTTGGGAATAGGTTCAGGACAGGGCCGGATCAGTCAGCCCGATGCGGATTTTTTCCTTACCCGTTTTTCCTTCCGCATGGCCGGATGGCTACAAATATTTGACGACCAAATCTCCCACTTCCTGAGTGGTATGTCCCATCTCGCCTGCGGCTAAGCTTTTTACATGCTTGGCCAAGACCTGCATGATGGCCTTCTCGATTCGCTGGGCCGCTTTCTTCTCTCCCAGGTGGTCCAGCATCATCTGGCAGGAGGCGATGGCCGCGAGGGGATTGATGATGTTCTTCCCGGTATATTTGGGGGCCGATCCGCCCATGGGCTCAAACATAGATACGCCGCCGGGGTCGGGATTAATGTTTCCCCCCGCGGCGATTCCTAGCCCTCCTTGAATCATGGCTCCCAGGTCGGTGACAATGTCACCAAAGAGGTTATCGGTTACAACTACATCAAACCACTCCGGGTTTTTGATCATCCACATGCAGAGGGCATCCACATGGGTATAGTCGGTTTTCACCTGGGGATAGGCCGTGGCCAGCTCCTGGAATGTTCTCGCCCAGAGGTCGGAGGCGTAGTTGAGCACATTGGTCTTAGCCGCCAGGGTCAGCTTGCGCTCTTTATTCCGCTTCAGACAGAAATTAAAAGCGTAGCGAAGGCAACGCTCCACCCCTTTGCGCGTGTTGATCGATTCTTGGACGGCCACTTCATCGGGCGTGCCTTTTTTCAGGAATCCCCCTGCGCCGGTATAGAGGCCTTCGGTATTCTCCCGGACGATCACAAAGTCGATGTGTTCAGGCCCCTTGTCTTTGAGGGGAGTATCCACACCCGGATAGAGTTTTACCGGCCGCAGGTTGATGTATTGATCGAGAGTAAAACGCAAACGGAGCAAGATCCCTTGTTCCAGGACTCCGGACTTTACCTCGGGATGGCCGATGGCCCCGAGGAAAATGGCATTCACCCTTCTGAGTTCTCCGAGGACTGAATCCGGAAGGATTTCTCCGGTCTTCAGGTAGCGGTCGCCTCCCAGGTCATAGAAGGTAAAGTCAAGTTTGAAGTTTTCTTTCTCGGAAACGGCCCGCAAGGTTTTCAACCCTTCATTGACGACTTCCGGGCCCGTTCCATCTCCCGGGATGACCGCGATCTGGTAAGCCATAAAATCTCCTTCATAGGGTTCAAGGAGTCGAGGATTCCGAGGGTTCAAGCGAAAGGCTCAGTTCGTTCTTTCACTCCAACCCCGGAACCCTTGAATTCCGGAGCCCTCTTATTCTTTTTTCATCTTAAATTGTTTGACGTAGTTCATCAATCCGCCGGCTTCGATCAGTTGCTGCATGAAAGGAGGGATGGGCTGAGCCTGGTAGGTTTGCCCGGTAGTTACGTTTTGGATGACTCCCTTTTCCGTATCGACCACCAGTTCATCGCTCTGATGGATCCCTTCGACTGCTGGAGGGCTCTCCAGAATCGGGAGGCCCATGTTGAAAGAATTGCGGTAGAAGATTCGGGCAAAGCTCTTGGCCACGACGCAAGAGATACCGGCGTGTTTAATGGCCAGGGGGGCATGCTCTCGGGAGGAACCACAACCAAAGTTATCCTCGGCCACGATGATATCTCCGGGCTGAATCTTCTGCAGGAATTTTGAATCCACGTCTTCCATGAGATGGGAAGCCAATTCTTGGGGATCGCTCGTATAGAGATACCGGGCGGGAATCACGGCATCCGTGTCCACATTGGCCCCGAATTTCCAGGCCTTTCCTTTATAGATCATATTTCCTCCTAAAGACATTCAATTGCCGAGAACGGAGGCATACCCGGAACCCGAGATTGCCCTCCCGCGAAAGGGGGGGCGATTCTTAAGGGATTCTAGGATTACAGGGAAATAATCTGTTTGTTTTGGCCATGGGATCTTCAATTTGCCAGGGTCCTCGGCGTGCTCTGCGGTGAAAAGATCTTATTCGAAATTCCGCGTTCTGCCATCCGTATTTCAGACCACCCCCAGTTCTTCCGGGCTCCCGATTCTTCCCAGGACTGCCGAGGCAGCGGCTACCGCCGGATTGGCCAGGTAGACTTCGCTTTCCGGGTGGCCCATCCGTCCCACGAAGTTGCGGTTGGTGGTAGTCACCGCCCGTTCTCCCTTGGCGAGGATGCCCATGTACCCTCCCAGGCAGGGTCCACACGTAGGGGTGCTGATCACGGCATTGGCGTCCAGGAATATTTCAAAAAGGCCTTCCTTCATGGCCTGGCGGTAAATTTCCTGGGTCGCCGGAATGATGATCAATCGCACAAAGGGAGCCCGTTTCCTCCCTTTCAAAACCCGCGCCGCCGTTCGCATATCTTCCAGACGGCCGTTCGTGCAGGAACCAATAACCGCCTGATCGATGGAAACATTCCCTGCGGCGCTGACGGGCCTCACATTCGAGGGCAGGTGCGGGAAAGCCACCTGAAGCTCAATCCGGGTCACATCGATATCCAGGGTCTGGCTGTATTTGGCTTCGCCGTCGCTCTGGAAAAATTTGTAGGGACGTTTGGCCCGGCTCTGCACATACTCTTTGGTGACTTTATCGGGAGAGATAATCCCGTTCTTCCCCCCAGCTTCAATGGCCATATTGGACATGGTGAGCCGGCTGTCCATCGGGAGGTTGGCAATCGCCTCTCCGGTAAATTCCATGGCCTTATACAAAGCCCCATCCACCCCGATCTGGCCGATGGTATAGAGGATCAGATCCTTCCCGTCCACCCAGGGGCGCCGCTTGCCGTGGTAAGTGATCCTGAGAGTTTCGGGAACACGAAACCAGGCCTCTCCAGTGATCATAGCCGCCGCAATGTCCGTTGAGCCTACGCCCGTGGCGAAGGCCCCCAGCGCCCCATACGTGGTCGTATGGCTATCGGCTCCGATCGCCAAATCTCCCGGCAGAACCAGCCCCTGTTCGGGAAGAAAGGCGTGTTCGATCCCCGTCTCGCCGACTTCAAAATAGTTGGGCAGGCGAAATTCCTTGGCAAACTCCCGCACCATCTGGCATTGCTGGGCGGATTTAATATCTTTATTGGGGGCGAAGTGGTCGGGGATCATGACGACCTTGGATGAGTCAAAGAGCTTCGTGGCCCCGATGCGCCGCATTTCTTCAATGGCAATGGGCGCCGTGATATCATTGCTCAAAACCAGGTCCACCCGGGCATTGATCAGTTGACCGGGTTCCACCTCCCGCAGGCCGGCATGCTCGGCCAGAATTTTTTCGCTGATGGTCATGGGTCGAATCATCCTGACACTCCTTTGAGACGCTTATGATATTCCAGTTTATTCAATCCGTTCACCAGGGCTTTGGCCGCGGCCATGATGATGTCGGTATGAGCGCCCTGGCCCGTAACCCGGATCCCACCCTCTTCCAGAATGACCACGACCTCCCCCTGCGCATCCGTGCCCCCGGTGATGGCATTCACCGAAAATTTCACCAGGTGGCTTTTGGTCTTGGTGATCTTGGCGATGGTCTTGTAAGCGGCATCCACGGGCCCATCTCCAAACCCGGCTTCCTGAATAATCTTTCCTCCGATCTCCAGTTGTACGGTGGCCGTGGGTACGGTTACCGACCCGCTGACCACATTCAGGTTGACCAATTTGAAGAAGTCGGGGATGCGCAAAATCTCGTCGGCAATAATGGCCTCGATATCTTCGTCGAATACCTGTTTCTTTTTGTCCGCCACTTCTTTGAACCGCTGAAAAGCCTGATTCAGATGGACTTCGCTGATCTCGTAACCCAGGCTGCGAATTCGGTCCCGAAAAGCATGACGGCCCGAATGCTTGCCCAAAACCAAGGTGGACTGCGTAATACCCACCGTTTCCGGGCGCATGATCTCGTAGGTGGTTTTCTCTTTCAAGACCCCATCCTGATGGATGCCGGCTTCGTGGGCAAAGGCATTGGCGCCGACGACCGCTTTATTCGGGGGAATCTGAAGGCCGATAATACTGGCCAGAAGGCGGCTCGCGGGGTAGATCTGCTCGGTCACGATTCCCAGGTCCAAGGAGAAAAAATCGCGCCGGGTCTTCAGGGCCATGACAATCTCTTCCATGGAGGCGTTCCCGGCCCGCTCGCCGATTCCATTGACCGTGCACTCGATCTGCCGGGCACCGTGCTCCACGGCAGCCAGGCTGTTGGCCACCCCCATTCCCAGGTCATTATGGCAGTGCACTGAAATGACCGCCGCCTGGATGTTCTTCACCTTTTCGCGCATATAGGTGATCAGCTTTCCATACTCCGTCGGGGTGGTATAACCCACGGTATCCGGAATGTTGACCGTGGTGGCACCGGCGTCAATGGCCGCCTCGAGGACCCGGGCCAGATAGTCCCAGTCGGAGCGGGTGGCGTCCTCAGCGGAGAACTCCACATCCTGGGTATAGCGTTTCGCATGGGCCACCGCGCGGCCGGCCTCCTCCAGGACTTCTTCCCGGGTCTTGCGCAACTTGTATTGCAGGTGAATATCCGAGGTCGCGATAAAGACATGGATCCTCGGAGCCCGAGCGTACTTCAGGGCTTCCCAGGCCGTATCGATGTCGGTCGGAGTCGTCCGGGCAAGGCCGGCGATCTGTGGGCCTCGGATCTCCTGGGCGATTTTCTTCACGGACTCGAAATCCCCGGGCGAGCTGCTGGGAAAACCGGCTTCAATCACGTCCACGTTCAAGCGCTCGAGCTGACGGGCGAAGACCAGCTTTTCCCCCAGATTCATGCTGGCTCCAGGAGATTGTTCCCCATCCCGGAGCGTAGTGTCGAAGATGCGGATCCTTTCCATGTTCCAAAAGCCCTTTCTAATGAATTGAAAGAGAAATTCATCCGTGGGCTCTATTCTCCATCCCCCTGCTCCTTAAGCCGGTTTTTCTTCCGCGATCACTGGTTTGGGCGGGCGGCGGTGGCGGAGTCCGAGAGTGAGAATCGGGCCGGAAATGGCATAGGCCAAAAAGAGGCCAAAGAGGGTATACTCAGGTTCATAGGCGATCACGATGATCAACAGAATGGCGATCACCAACCAGCGGAAAGGTTTGCGGCGGAAAAGTTCGATATCCTTGAACCCATAGTACTTTACGGTGCTCACCATCAAAAAAGCCAGGAAATAGGTCGTTATCAGGACGGTGATATGTTTGCTGACCCCAGTATCTCCCTGGTGGTAAAAGACTAAGACGCCGGTGGCGACGAGGCCCGCCGCGGCGGGGGTGGGAAGTCCGCTGAAAAAGCGGCTCTCGACCGTATTGACCTGGATGTTGAAACGGGCCAGACGCAGGGCGCCGCAGACCACAAAGAGAAACGCCGCCAGCCAGCCGAGGCGTCCAAAAGGCTCCAGGGCCCAGGCATAAACCAGAATGCCGGGAGCCACGCAGAAGGAGATCACATCGGCTAAAGAATCATATTCCACCCCAAAGCGGCTGGTGGTATTGGTGAAGCGGGCAATTTTCCCGTCCATTCCATCCAGAAGGCCCGAGGCCAAGATAAAGGTGGCGGCCGTAAAGAAATCCTCCTGTAGGGTGCGGAGCAGGGCAAAGAAGCCGCAAAAAAGGCTGGCCGAGGTGAAAAGGTTGGGAAGGATATAGATCCCCTTGCGCATGCTGTCCATTTTTTTCCGGCGCTCTTTCTTTTCCCGTCTCATGGAAGGTATCCCAGAATGGTTTGCCCGGCCAGGGCTTTCTGCCCGAGTTGAACCTGGAGGGTGGTGTTTTCCGGCAGGTAAATGTCCAGCCGGGAGCCAAAGCGAATCAACCCGAACCTCCGGCCTCTTTCTACCGCGTCCCCGTTTTTCACCCAACAGACAATCCGCCGAGCAATCAGCCCGGCGATCTGGACCACCAGCAGCCGAGCCCCTTCTGCGGTTTCCACCAGCAGTGCATTCTGTTCATTCCAAGCCGAAGCCTGATTCAGGTCGGCCCGGAGGAATTTTCCCCGGGCGTACGCGGAAGCTACGATGCGACCCGTCAGAGGATTGCGGTTTACATGAACGTTGAAAACCGACATGAAGACGCTGATTTTAACAGCGGGTCCTTTTAAAAACCGCTCTTCCACACAGGGCTGAACCTGAACCACCTTTCCATCCGCGGGGGAAAGAACTGCTTTCTCCGCAGCGGGAATGACTCGTTCGGGGTCCCGGAAAAAATAGGTGACAAACAGGGTGAGAAGAGTGAAGAACCCGGCCCAGATGGGGAATCCCAGGCCCCAGAGAATCGCAGATATCACGGCCAGAGGTATGATAAATCTCATCCCCTCCGGAACAATGGGGAATCTTCGATCTGCCTGGCTCAAGGTCGTTTTCCGCTCTTTCGCAGTATTTCTTCCTTCCTTCCCTGCTGAAATAACCTTCCCTTTTGCAGCCGCATTACATGGGTGATACAGGGCAATATTTCATCCCGGCGGTCGGTGATATAAAGAAGGCTGGTTTTCGTTTCTCCAATCCTTTCCAGAATCTTCAGAATCCTTCTCCGATTGGCCACATCCAGCCCATGGCAGGGTTCGTCGGCGATGAGCAGGACAGGGCTCTTCACCATGGCCCTGGCCAGAAGGATCATTCTCTTCTGCCCGAAGGATAGCTGATGATAGGGCTCTTTGGCAAGATCTTTAATTTCCAGAAGATCGACCCACCGTTCTACCGTCTCCCTTTGTTTGGAAGTCGGAGCCTGGTACAGCCCGATAGAATCGAATAATCCGGAGGCAATGACCTCATAAGAGCTCATTTTTTTCCGGTACTGGACCTGTAATTCGGCGGAAACGATCCCCATCCGCTTCTTAATCTCCCAGATGGTTTCCCCGGAACCTCGCCGGTTTCCAAAGAGGAAAATTTGATTGGCATAGGCCTGGGGATTTTCTCCCAGGATCAGCTTTACCAAAGTGGATTTCCCAGCACCGTTCGGGCCCAGGATCGCCCAGTTCTCCCCCCGTTTCATGGACCAGTTCAGCCGGTCGAGAACGATGAGGTCTCCGTATTTCACGGTGGTCTCCTTCATCTCGACCAGCATTTCGCCCCCCTCCGGGAGAATCTCCTGGCACTCGTGCGGCAGGTCCAATTTCTTATCTTTCTCCGCCCCGTAGGATAGAGAGTAACTGCCATTATTTTTCTCCAGGAGAAGTTCGCATCCGTAAAGCTGGCTCAGGTTGAGAGAAGTTAAGATTTCCTCCTTGGGCCCCTGACGGAATACCCGGCCATCCTTTACCAAGAGAACATGGGTAATACGGGGGACAATTTCTTCCAGCCGATGCGCAACCAGGATTATCCGCATGGGGCCGGACATCAGGTGATTGATCGAATATGCCAGGACTTCTCTCGCTTTCTCATCCAATCCCTCAAAAGGCTCGTCCAGGATCAAAAGCCGGGGTGATTTCATCAACGCCCGGGCGATCAGGATCTTTCGGATTTCGCCGGTGGATAAGGAAGGAATCGACCGGGAAAGGAGATGCCGGATATCCAGGAGCTCAGCCACCTCGGAAAGCCGGGCCTCATCTGCGGAATTCAGTTCACGCTGGGCCAGAATTCCAGAAAAGATCACCTCTTCGACCGCGGTCCCCTCGCCGTTTTCTCCGGCATAAGCCCGAAATTCCTCCTTGATCTCCTCCTGTTCCATGAGCCTCTGGTGCATCTCGAGGGAGACAACCCCGATGACTTCTCGGGGGGGAACCTCGTGGCTATTGGAATCGGGGCCCAGAAAATCGAAATGGATAGATCCGCATCGGAGCGGGACCCCGCCCCAGAGAGATCGGACCAGGGTCGTTTTCCCCGACCCATTCGGCCCCAGAATGGCCCAGTGCTCATCCGACCGGATCCTCCAGAAGCTTTCTTCTAGAAGAAGCCGGTTGGGTAAACGGACGGTGATGTGATCGACGGTAATGAAAGGTTGACTACTGGTCATTAGAATCATGCTGCCCGTTACCCGTGCCGGGACAGAGGTTGAAGGATTCGGCTCAAGGTTTTTCCCAACGCGAAACAGAAAACTCGTAAATAGGCAACTTCTATTTACGCTTCTTTCTTCCAATTTTCCGGACGGAGTTCCCGGACCTTTTCTCCGGCCTGCCACATCTCGGATTTTCTCATCTCGGCCAGCTCGGCGTCTAATTTCTGCCGGTAATCGGGCTGGCTGTTCTTCTCCAGCACAATCTTGGCTTCCGTCCCATCTTCCACCCGCCGGTATAATTCGGAAAAGAGGGGGGAGACAGCGTCCCGGAATCTCCCCTTCCAGTCCAGCGCTCCCCGCTGGGCCGTGGTGCTGCAATTGGCGTACAACCAGTCCATGCCCTTCTCGGCAGCGAGTTTGATCAGGCTTTGGGTGAACTCTTCGACCGTTTCGTTAAATGCTTCGCTGGGGCTGTGCCCGTGCCTGCGGAGTTCGTAATACTGGGCCTCCATAATTCCGGCGATCGCCCCCATCAAAACTCCTCTCTCGCCGGTTAGGTCGCTGAAGACCTCCTTTTCGAAAGTAGTGGGGAACAGATAGCCGGATCCCATGGCCAGCCCCAAGGCCATGGTCTTTTCTTTTGCTTTTCCGGTATAGTCCTGGAATATGGCATAGCTGCTGTTGATGCCGCTCCCTTCCAGGAAGTTGCGGCGTACGGAGAGCCCGGACCCTTTCGGGGCGACCATGACCACATCCACGTTTTTCGGGGGAACTATCCCGGTAAGATTCCGATAGGTAATGGAGAAGCCATGGGAAAAGAAAAGAGTCTTCCCTTCGGTGAGGTGCGGTTTAAGCTTGGGCCAAAATTCCTTCTGCCCTGCATCCGAGAGCAAATATTCTATAATCGTCCCCCGGGCGGAGGCTTCTTCCAGGGGAAATAGGGTATGTCCCGGTACCCATCCGTCTTTCACGGCTTTATCCCAGGAGGGGGTTTTGCCCCGCTGGCCGACGATCACCCGGATTCCATTGTCCCGCATGTTGAGGCTCTGCCCGGGTCCCTGGACGCCGTATCCCAGCACCGCCACCACTTCGTTCTTGAGAACTTGCTGGGCTCTGGAAAGAGGGAACTCTTCCCGGGTGACCACATCTTCCACCACGCCGCCAAAATTGATTCTTGCCATCACTTCCTCCTTCTCATAATAGGAATCGCCCCATCATGACAAATCCTTCCTGCCGCTTGTCCGAAGAAGACCCTTCCCGAGGCGGGAATTAGGTTTCAGAAAGGGGTGCTCCTGACAGGTTAACCTTCTAACTTCTGCTCTCGGCCTTTCGCGGCAGAGCCATCCCTCTTGCCCCGGGCAATGGCCACTTTGCCGGTGCGGACGATCTCCATGATTCCGAAAGGGGCGAGGAGTTCGACCACCGCCTGGATCTTCTTTTCATCCCCGGTGATCTCCAGGGTGTAGGATTTGGGGGAAACATCCACCACCCGGCCCCGGAAGATTTCCAGAATCCGGAGAACTTCCGCCCGGGAGGTACCTTCCGCATTGACCCGAATCAAAGCCATCTCCCTGTCCACATAATCGGAGCCGGTCAGGTCGAAGACTTTGATCACGTTGACGAGCTTATTCAGCTGTTTGATGATCTGTTCGATAATCTGCTCGTTCCCGCTGGTGACCAGGGTCATGCGGGAGATCGTGGGGTCCAGCGTTTCGGCCACATTTAAACTTTCGATGTTGAATGCCCGGCCGCTGAAGAGACCGGAGATCCGGGATAAGACCCCGGGTTCATTATCAACCAAAACCGAGATGACGTGTCGCATGTTTCTCTCTATACCAGTAGCATTTCGGTCAATGCTGCCCCTGCCGGGACCATGGGGTAGACGCATTCGTTGGGATCGATCACAAAGTCCATAACCACCGGCCGGTGGGTGGAAAGGGCTTCCCGGATGACCCGCTCGACTTCCTCGGGCTGCGTGGCCCGAAGGCCGACGGCTCCGTAGGCTTCCGCCAGCTTGACAAAATCCGGGACCACTTCAAAGATCGTTTGGGAATAACGCTGGTTGCAGAAGAGTTGCTGCCACTGGCGGACCATCCCCAGGCAATGGTTATTCAATATGGCGACCTTGACCGGAAGGCCGTATTGGACGGCCGTGGCCAGTTCCTGAACATTCATCTGAAAGCTGCCGTCCCCAGCGATATCAATCACGGGTCTTTCCGGAAAGGCCACCTGAGCTCCGATGGCCGCAGGAAAGCCGAACCCCATCGTGCCCAGGCCCCCGGAGGTAATCAGCGTCCGGGGTTTGTTAAATTTAAAGAATTGGGCCGTCCACATTTGATTCTGGCCCACTTCGGTGGTGATAATCGCATCCCCTCCGGTGATTTCGTTGATTTTCTGGATGACGAATTGGGGCTTAATGCTGGGCCCCGGCTTATAATCCAGGGTGGAGGTGCTTTCCCATTGGGCAATCTGCGAGAGCCAGTCGCCGTGCGCTTTCGGCCAATCCTGGGATGAATCTTCTTCGAGAGATTTCAGCATGGTCTTAAGGACGTTCTTCGCATCACCCACGATAGGAATATCGACCTGAACGTTCTTGGAGATGGAAGTCGGGTCGATATCGATATGAATCTTCTTGGAATGGGGGGAGAAGGACTCTACCTTTCCTGTGACCCGGTCGTCGAAACGGGCTCCCACGGCGATCAGCACATCGCAATGGGTGATCGCCATATTGGCCTGAAAAGTGCCATGCATCCCCAGCATTCCCAAGAAGAGAGGGTGGACCCCGGGGAAAGCTCCCAGGCCCATCAGGGTCGTGGTTACTGGAATGGAGAGCTTCTGAGCTAACGTAGTGAGCTCTTTGGAGGCATTAGAACTGATCACTCCTCCACCGGCATAAATCACGGGTTTTTTTGCTCCGGCAATGAGCTTGGCTGCCCGCTTGATTTGCCCGGGATGGCCGTGGTAAGTGGGGTTGTAGCTGCGCATCTTGAGCTTGGAAGGGTAGATGAATTCGGTACTATCGGCGATTACATCTTTAGGTAAATCCACGAGAACCGGGCCAGGCCTTCCCGTCTTAGCCAGGTGAAAGGCCTGTTTGACGGTTGCAGCCAGGTCCCTGACGTCTTTCACCAGGTAGTTGTGCTTGGTACAGGGCCGGGTGATGCCGGTGATATCCGCTTCCTGGAAGGCGTCGTTGCCGATGAGCAGGCTGTTCACTTGACCGGTAAAGACGACCAAAGGAACAGAATCCATATAGGCCGTTGCCAACCCGGTCACCGCGTTGGTAGCCCCCGGACCGGAAGTCACGATGCTGACGCCCACCTTGCCCGAAGACCGGGCGTAACCGTCGGCGGCATGGACCGCTCCTTGTTCGTGGCGTACCAGAAAATGACGGATCTCTTCAGAGTATTTCGGCAGAGCGTCATAGAGGCCCAGAACCGCTCCGCCGGGTAATCCAAAGATCGTGTCAATGCCTTCCTGCTTAAGAGATTCAAAGAGAATCTCGGCTCCAGTCTTTTTCAACCTTTACCCTCCCACTTTCTGGGGCCGATACTTGGAGAGAATCGATTCAATCCGATCCCGGCCGGCGAGTTTCAGCTTTTGGATTCTTTTCCGTTCCAGTTCTTCTCCCGCAGTGAGGTACAGCCGGCGGTTGAATTCTTCGAGCTTACGTTCAAACTCCTCGTGCTGCTCCCAATAGCTCTTGAGTTCGGGGTCACTCGAGGTATACTTCAGGATAAGCTCAAGATCCCGCTTCTCCATCGCCTTCCCTCCCACCAATGCAAATTTAATTATGAAATTTCATAATAATATATATAAAAATCAATGTCAATAATTTGTCGTTTTGGGGTCGCTTTTTGCCCGCCCCCTCCGGCGGATGAAAAATAGATCCCACTTTTCCCTCCCGATCCTGACCAAAGTGCTGAAGAAGAGCCACCCGGTAAGAGGGGCTTTGCCCCGCTCTGAATCGGGGGCATGCCTTGGCCTGGGAGGGAGAACTTCGCCTCCGAAATGAGATGACGGGGAGCGCGTACCCGTCAGCATATTTGGCCCCAACTCCCGCAAAAAATTTTCACCTTTACATTTTCTTGTAAAGTCAATATACTTTCTGAGCATGAAGTTGCTGATTGCGGAAAAAGAAATTCAAAGGAAAGTAACCCGACTGGCCAGGAGAATTTCCAGAGATTTTGCCGGGAGAGAAATACTCCTGGTTGGCATACTAAAGGGGGCCTTCATCTTTATGGCTGATCTGGCCCGTAAGATGACGACTCCAGTGAAAGTGGACTTTGTGCGCCTGGCCAGTTATGGGTCGGGAACTCAATCATCGGGGAGAGTAAAAATCACCAAGGATTTGGAAACCTCCCTGAGGGGTAAAGACGTCCTCATCGTGGACGACATTATCGACACAGGGATTACCCTGAAACACCTATTCCACCGTCTCCAGGCGCGCCGGCCCCATTGCCTTAAGACGGTTGCTCTCCTGGATAAACACCATCGGAGGAAAGTGAATTTTCAGGCTGACTATGTGGGGTTTACTATCGAAGATCATTTTGTTGTAGGATATGGGTTGGATTGTAATGAGGAGTACCGAAACCTTCCCGGGATCTATGCCGTAAAATAGCTTTCAGCAGTCAGTATCCAGCGATCCGCTAAGGCCGCATTTTTGAAAGTCTTTAGCTGAAATCCGAAAAGCTGACGGCTGATACCTAAAGGCTTGCTTATGATCATCACTTGTCCCGTATGCTTAACTAAATTCCGTTTGGAGGAAGAGCGCATCCCGGAAGGGGGGGCCAAGGCCCGGTGTTCCAAATGCAGGCATGTTTTCGAAGTGCAGAAGCCGGCACCTCCCCATGAATCCTTTTTCTCCCGAGATGAACCTTCAATTGATTTTGGGGAAACGGAACCCTACAAGGAACCTTCCCCGAGGCGCCCTTTCCCGTGGAAATGGGCGATACTGGCCTTGCTTCTCGTAGTGGTCGCGGGTTTCATCTTTTGGGGAGGGAGAGATATCGCACGATTGAAGGGGGCACATTCGTTCTCTGCGGTCGGGCAGTACCTGTCGACCAAAGCCGCCGCCCTGAAAAAGGTCTCTCTTTCGCTTCCCGTGCTCAAAAGATATTTCGGGATGGGTACTCAGGCCGAAGGTTTCATTTCCCTGGAAAAAGTAAAAGGGTATTATCTGGAAAATACCAACCTCAATAAGGTCTTTGTGGTAGAGGGAGAGGCAATCAACCATTGGAAGGAATCCCGGTCCTTTATCAGGGTCAAAGCGGTCCTACTGGATTCCAAGGGGAATAAGGTCCAGGAACAGGAGGCCTACTGCGGGAACATCCTTTCCGAAAAGGATCTGCGAGAAATGTCCCGGGGGGCAATTGAAAAGAGCCTCTCCTCGCAGTTTGGAGTATCGTTTTCCAATGTAAACATCCTTCCCGGTAAGAGTGTTCCCTTTATGATCGTTTTTCTGGACCTTCCGCCTGAGGGGTCGCAAACCAAGCCCGCCCAGGGGGCTAGTGGGAAACCGAGCGAGGTTCCGCCGACCCTTTCCGATTTTACCGTGGAAGCAACCGGCTCGCAGAAAGGCTCTAAGTGAGAGCCTCCCAGCTCTTTTCGCCGGGCTTCCAAGGGGAGATTCTTCAAAAAATCCAGGTCAACCTTCCGTTTCCCTTGTTGGTTAAGAATCTCGAGGCGATCGTGGAGGTGGGGTTGCAGCCGGAACTCTATTTCAACGGCCATACCCTGGATCATCTCTCCCCCCGGGAGGTGGAAAGAACCTCTCGGGCCCTCAGCAAAAAAAATATCCCCGTTACCTTCCATGGACCTTTTATGGACCTCAACCCAGGGGCAGTGGACGAAAGGGTCCGGGAGCTTACCCTTTTCCGTTTCCGCCAGTTAATGGAGCTCGTTCCCCGTTTTCACCCCCTCGCCATTGTACTCCATCCCGGGTATGATCGGTGGCGTTATGACGGCGATGTGGACCTCTGGCTGAAAAATAGCCTGGCCACCTGGAAGCTCATAATCGAAAAAGCCGAGGCCCTTCCTGTAAGAATCGCCCTGGAAAATGTCTTCGATGAGAATCCCAAGCCTTTAAGGAGACTTCTGGAGGCAATCGATTCCCCTCTCCTGGGGTACTGCATGGATGCAGGACACGGCCATCTTTTTTCCGAAGTGCCCCTGGTGGAATGGATTGAAGACCTTGGGGCCCGGCTGATGGAGATCCATATCCACGATAACCATCGCCGGGCCGATGAGCACCTTCCCCTCGGCCAGGGAAACATAGATTTCCCGGCGATTTTCTCCCGGATAAAAAGGAAAAGGCTCCAGCCCATCTATACGATTGAGCCCCACGACATCGAGCATCTCGTGCCCAGCGTGAAGGCCCTCCAAAAGTACCTCGCATAATATTTCACCGCAGTAAATGCGGAGGCCGCAGAGAAAAAAGGAAAACCCCGTATTTCCAATCCCCGTTGGCTATCCGAAATAGATGGGGGACGAAATTCCGGAATTTCTAAGTTGGGAACACCGGTTTTGAGTGCTGGAAATTATTTCCAGCCCGGTACTTAGAATTTAGATTTGCTATCGGCGCGCCCTCCTCGTCCTCTGCGGTGAGTGAGCGGAGAAATTTCTTCCAGGATAGCGGCGATAAGGAGAGGAAACATGATTTCGTGGTGGCCGGTAAAGTGGAACCCTTTTCCGCCTTCCAGCGTGGGCCGTCGGACCACGTTGGTCAGCGGGCGATACTGGGAGATGAAATCCAGGTTCACGGTGGTGAAATTTTTCACCTCATATCCCTGATTGCGGACGAGGGTCAAGGCCTTGAGGAAAACTTCCGGAAGAATCACTGCCGAGCCGAGGTTTATATAGGCTCCGCCCTGGAGGCGGGAGATCATCGCCGCAAAGAGGCGAAAATCTCTGTGGGTTCCTTCGCCGATGGCCGCACCCTGGCTTTTCGGGTGCATGTGGATGATGTCGGTGCCCACGGCCACGTGCACGGTTATCGGGATCCCGAGCCGAGCTCCGGCGGCGGTCAGGCTCATTCGCCGGTAGGGGAACTTGCTTTTCCAGATCATTTCGCCCACTGAACGCCCGATTCCCCATCCTTTATCCCGGCCCTGGTTGATCGCCTCGTTGATTATCCGTCCCGTTTCCTCCGCCATGCCGAAGGCTCCCCGTCCGATTTCTAAAGCTACGTCCTCTGAGGTCTTTCCCGCGAAGGCGATCTCGAAGTCATGGATGATCCCCGCCCCGTTCATCGCCAGGCCGTGAAGAATCTTCTTTTCCATTAGGTGAAGAATCAAAGGGCTTAGGCCCACTTTAATCGGATGGGCTCCCATCCCCAGGATCACGGGCTTTTCATGGCGATAGGCCCTGACAATACGCCTGACAACTTCCCTAAAATCTCTCGCCGCGAGGAAGTTAGGAAGGGCGGTAAGGAATTTCTTGAAAGAGGACCGCGGCAAAGGGGGGCGGGCGAAATCCTCTACCTTCACGAGACTCTTCCGCTGAGCGAGAGGATAAGTTTTCACGCCCTCTAGGCTCAAGGGCTGCAGGCCTTTTTTCAAGCCGACCTCACCAAAAAATTAGCCGCCGCGAACGCCGCGCGCCGGAAAAATTTTATATGCAGAGTCGTTCCCGCAAAACTTACCTCTCTAAAAAGAGGTGGAAGGAATCCAGAAAAACCCCGGGTTCCGAAGCCTGCCCCGCCTTGGAAACGGGGTCAAACCCGGAACGACAAACTGCTTATGGCTGGATTCCTCAGGCTATTCCTCCCGGCGCGCCCCGCGGTGAACAGAATCTCCTAAGTGGGTTGTTGAAACAACATCCGGTCCACCATCTCGCAAAGCACATGGCCGATGGTGATATGCACCTCCTGAATACGCGGAGTGACCAGGGAATTCACCACGATTGCCAGGTCTGCGGTCTTGGCCAACTCTCCCCCGTCCATCCCCGTCAATCCCACCGTTTTTAATCCCAGTTCTCTGGCCGCCTTCACGGCTTTCAGAACATTGGCGGCGGACCCGCTGGTGGATATGCCGATGGCCACATCCCCTTCTTTTCCCAGGGCTTTGATTTGTTTGGAAAAAGAATCGGCGTAGCCGTAATCATTACTGATACTGGTAAGGATCGAGGTGTCCGTGGTCAGGGCGATAGCCGGCAGGGGAGGCCGCTCGATGAGAAAGCGGTTCATGAATTCCGCGGCGATATGCTGGGCATCGGCTGCGCTTCCTCCGTTGCCGAAGAGGAGAACTTTATTACCGGCTTTAAAGGCGGCCACGACGATTTTCACTACCTGCCTGAGCACTTCGACATTCTGCTGGATGAAACGCAGTTTGAGGTCGGCGCTCTCGCGGAAGATTTGGACGATCTCTTCTTCCATGGCCGCATTTTCCCCCGTCTACAGTCGAAGCTCGCAGCGGCGGGGCGACCACGCCCCATTCTGGACTGCAGCCTTGGTGCCCGCGCCGGTTAAACCGTGATTGGTAACGCCTTGATGAAGGATCTCATCCACTTTTTTTTGCATCCGCCGCAGCAGCTCGGGGTCTGTCGGCGTTATTTTCCTTAAACTTTCATCCAAAGTCTCCCGGGGGTTGAAGTTCTGCAGATGATAGCGCCGGGCCCCTCGAATCTGCCGGGCCAGATCGTAGACCTCTTCCTCCGCAAGGAATGCGGGTGCCAGGGTAGTACGAAATTCGAAGTCCACCCTTCCGCGGAGCAGGATCTGGATGCTGGTCTGGAGGCGCGACATTTCCTCTCCCCCCAGGGGAATCCCGACGATCGCCGAATAGCGGTCGGCCTGCAACGGGGCCTTGAGGTCCATGGCCACATAATCGACCAACCCCCCCTCAACAAGTTCCTTCAGGACTTCGGGGTTGGACCCATTGGTGTCCAGCTTAATTGATAGAGGTTCCCCTCCGATGGTCAACCCCTTGGCTGACCGGAGTTCGCGGACCAATCGGGGAAGCCAGGGATGAAGGGTGGGTTCCCCACCGGTCAGGCAGACGCCGTCAGTCCATCCCTTGCGTTTTTCCAGCGCCGCAAGAATGAACTCCCAGGGAAAATCCGAGTACTTCTCCGGCCGAAGGACGAGATCGTGGTTATGGCAATAGCGGCAGCGAAAATTGCAGGAGGGAAGAAAAAGAACCGAGACCATCTTCCCGGGCCAGTCCGAGAAAGAGGTCTCAAGAAATCCTTTAATTGGATAGTTCATAAGCTGCCTTCGGGTTTCGCCTTTGGCGCTGGGCACCCGGCCTGCGAGAACCTGCCGGGACAGAATCACCCTGCCGCTACGGTGTGCTAATGGCGATCAGGTAATTCTTGATGCGTACCGCGCCAGTGATGGAAGAGGAATCATCCAGGACCAGGATGGGAAGCTGGGTTTCGGCGACGGCGACCAGTTCGTGCCAGGCCAAATGAGCTAAGGAGTCGGGGTTATCAGGACTCAAGACTTCTTCCCTGACCCCCAATTTCTTTAAGTCCACGCTCTTCTTTACGTACTCACATTTTTCACAACCCGCTTTGGTAAAGAGCGTCAATTCTTCCACCTCCTTTTAAAATGATCCAGACACAGACTGTATTCCAGCTCCTAAATCCTGATCACTTTTGTTTCTTACGGGAATCTGCTTTAGTTTACATCCTACATCGCCAAATTGACCGGACCGGCCTGCCCGTGACATTTTGGGGTTTCGTCGTGGGGTTTGGATTCCGCCGGTTCGCGATCCGAGAAATATCCTCCGCTGCGATGCCGGTCCCGGAGTTCTCCCAATTTCCCCTTGTTCCAGCTGGAGACCTTGGTGAAATAACCGGTGATGCGGGTAATACCTTCCACCTCCGTGGAGCCGCAATAGGAGCAGTGGTCATCCAAACCGCGGGAGGTTTTCCCGCAAGCTGTACAGGTCGTAAATTCGGGGGAGAAGGCGATCTGGTCATTCTGGGAATGA
>Ga0187770_10000306_pt1 | contig 24306 bp, 28 predicted proteins | sample 0116_SJ02_MP02_2_FD_133154 | JGI IMG/M metagenome (GOLD analysis project Ga0187770, IMG submission 133154) | Tropical peat soil microbial communities from peatlands in Department of Meta, Colombia - 0116_SJ02_MP02_20_MG | ecosystem: Environmental > Terrestrial > Soil > Wetlands > Peat | place...
ACTTACTACCGTACCATCAACAGTTTGGCCCCTGACGGCCAAATTACCGTGAAATGGACATGCAATATCTTTGCATTCCCGTACGGGCAGGGGAACTTTCAACCCTAACTTTCCTGCCATCATTTCACCTTTTTTGCTTTTTTAATAAATTCTTCACAACGCGGTCTTCGGGGCGTGCAACAAGTAAATCGCCATTCAATATAGTATGCCGTCCGTCAGGCAGCATGAACTCGAAGATTCCATGTTGTTTAGGTATCATTTTCTCGCCAGAATCACTTTCTATCGTGAAAGTATTCTTGCTTTCGTCAACCACTCTGGCAGCTAGACCCACGTTAAAAGGATTTGCGTTATCAATAACGAGGACACGTAATCCAATTAGCTCATGATGCGCGATATTTTGAGGGGTTATTTGCATTAGCATGATCTCCATCTGCTAGCCAATAGGTCCTTGTTTCTCTTCATTTAGTATCGTCTTTATTCTAGCGATTGCGCGCCTTAACTCGCGTGTACGTCCTGGATTTTCAGGAGCACCCCCTGCTGCAACCACTGCCCTCTCACGGAGTAGTTCACTTATTAGATCTTTAAGTTGTTTCTTCCGTTCTTCGGGTTTCATCTCCCGTATTTCCTGCGTCCTCAATATCGCCATGCGGTTCTACCTCTTCTTGAATTTCGATGAGTTGGATATCATCAGGAAGTTTTGCTTCTGGATGCACTATATGTACTTTAACACCTATTATGCCTAACTTCTTTTTTGCCACAGCGTAGCCTTTATCAACTAACTCCTCAGCTGGCTTTCCACAATGCTTTATATAACCTGCCAGGAACTTCTCAGTTCGCGCACGTGGACCTGTCAACTTTCCTGCAAGGATAATCTCACAGCCTAAAGCTCCCGCATCCATAATCCTTTGGAGCGCAGATTGACCGGCTTTCCTAAAGTACCAACCGCGTTGCAAGGCATTCGCTAGCCTATTTGCCATTATCTGCGCACTTAGTTCAGGAACTTCAATTTCTTGTACGTCCAACTGTGGATTGTCAAGCTTGAACTTGCTATCAAGCTCTTTTGTGACCCTCCGTATAGTCTTACCAGCCTTTCCTATAATCATCCCCGGCTTTTCAGCGAATATCGTCACTTGTGTCCCGAGTGGTGTTCGGTTTATTTCCATGCCGCCGTACCCGGCACGTTCGAACTCCTTAACGAGGAACTCATTCATCTGAGATCTTTTTATGCCCTCACTTACGAATCTTTTTTCAATCGCCATTTTTCACCTCCTGTAGCACTATTTCAACCGTAGCAGTCTCTGTATCTTTTGCTGTAGCACGTCCCATCGCACGAGGCATACGCCCTTGAGTAACTCTGCCGCGTCTCATCAAGCTATGAACGATCTTCATCTTTTCAGTGTCAAGCCCCTTATACTCAGCATTTGCTTCAGCATTTTTTATCACTTTTAGTATTTCTGACGCAGCTTTTTGAGGGTACCTACCAGCATCCCAGCCTACTAGTCCCTTTCTGTGCCCCACCTCACTGTTATGACGCTTGAACCGTACCGCCCTCTTTTTTTTGATAACAGCGTCAAGATAATATTTTGCCTCTGTGAGATCCATTCTTCTCAATTCCCTACATAGCTCCACGCAATGCTTCGGTGACACGTGAAGCTCGTGACCTTGGGCGCGAGCAGTTATTTCTTTGTCAAATTCCTTCGAGTAGTTTGTAAATGCCATATGAATCACTTCACTTTAATGGGACGTATTTACTTGACCTTGTAGCACCAACGCCTGGTCCGCCGTGGCTAACACGCTTCCTTGTTAGGGCAAATTCTCCAAGATAATGCCCAATCATTTCAGGCATTATTTCAAATTGGTTAAAACTTTTACCGTCGTGTACTGCGATTATGGTACCCACCATTTCAGGAAAGATTATCAGATCCCTTAAATGTGTACGGACTTGTTTGCCGTCTTTTATCTGTTGTAAAAGTTGCTTTTTGTCTTCGCTCAAGCCTCTTTTAAGTGCTCTCCGTTGACGCGCTGGAAGGATGTTGGTTATCTCTTCTAATTCCATTTCGCGCAGTTTTTCGATTGCATACCCCTTGTATGTGAACTCTTCTCGTCGTCGTGGTGCTTCAGCCTTCTTTCTCTTCACCATAGATCTCACTCCAAGCCGTTCATCGCTTACCTGTTCTTCTGGCAGCGATGCTACCTACTTTTCTTCCTGGTGGTGCTCTTCTGCTAACAGTCTTCGGTCTCCCAGGATGCTGCCAGCCGCCCCCACCAAATGGGTGGTCAACGGCGTTCATTGCAACTCCTCTTACTCTTGGAAACTTACCTGCTCTTGACCGCATCTTCAAGTGCTTTTTCCCTGCCTTTACAAATGGCTTATCTACCCTACCACCACCCGCAACCATCCCAATTGTCGCTTTACAGTGCGGATGAAGCCATTTCATTTCACCACTAGGAAGCTGCACAACTGTTTTATTTAAATCATGGGCGATAAGCATCCCATAAACACCAGATGCACGCGCAAATGAGCCTCCATCTCCTGGTTGTGATTCAATATTGTAGATCGGGATGCCTTCTGGTATTTCAGCAAGCCGCAACGTGTTTCCAGCTTTTATTTCGGCAGATATCCCACAAGTTACCTCATCACCGACTCCTAATCCCTCAGGCACAAGTATAAGTCTCTCGCTTCCATCTCGGAGTTCGACTCTTCCTATAGGGGCACTGCGAGCAGGATCATGCAGTATGTCAACAACTGTTGCTGTAATCGTTTCATCTCTATCAATCTTTATATGCTCAATATCGGCTTTATAACGGTGAGATGGGGCGCGATACGTAGGAGTGCCTCTCCCCCTATTTTGCGATATTATTCTCTTTCCCATTTGTACTCACCTCAGAATACACCAAGCCTTGACGCTATTTCTTCTGCAGAATTCTCGCCAGAGAGGGTGACAATTGCTTTTTTCAGTCCAGTTGGTGTGATAAGGGTCTTGATATCTGTAACTGTAACATCGTAGGTCTCTTCTACAGCTTTTTTTATGCCATCTTTCGTATCATCGATGTCCACAATGAAATGAAGTTTATTGTCCTTATCAATTTGCACCGTCGCTTTTTCAGTTATGTAAGCGTATTTTAACATAGCTCAAAACTCCATTAAAGCATTTACAGCAGATTCGGTCCAAACGGTCAGTCGCCCAGCATGTACTCCCGGAGCTAGCAGTTCAACGTTGAGGTTGTGAACCGTCGTGACGTCAACTCCTGGCAAATTTCTAGCAGCAACTAGTGGCCTGGTACCAACAATGAGGACGCTCTTTTTATTCTTGTAACGTCTTCCTCGCCTCTTTCCCTTGCCAGCTCTTACCTTACGGCCAGATTTCGCTTTTGCTAGGTCTTCCCAAACTTGAAAATGTTTCAACGCCATTGTTATTTCTTTGGCTTTGGAGAGCTCCTGAAAAGCATCGACAACTACTAAAGGAAGATTACCAGCATATCTATGTCCGCGAGCGTTTACTAGGTCCAATATGATCGTTGCAGCGATTGCTGACCTTATTGCTTTCCTTCTCTCTTTCCTGTTTATTTTCTCTGAAAGGATTTTTTCCGGTTTTGGCGGATGAGCTTTTCTTCCACCGACGGCCTGCGGGACTCTCGCAACTCTGCTTGAATTCTTTAGTCGTGGAACTTGAGCAACACCTCTTCCCGATCCCCACGACTCAGCAGAAGTTTTAATCCCAGAGGTCACATTCGGTCCATAAGCTTGTCTCCTATTAGCCTGAGATGCAAGCACCGCTTTTTTAATTATATCAGGACGGTATAATTCGTTAAAGACAGGAGGGAGCTCTATCTCATTTGCGACTTCCCCTTTTAAATCTAAAACTTGAACTCTCATCTGCATTACCCCTGCTTTGACTGAAGGCTTATGTAACTTAACTCTGGCGCCGTTTGTGGTGTTCTACTCGGCCTTATTGCATCTCTTATTCGAATTAATCTCTTAATTGGTCCAGGAACCGAACCCTTTAGTACAATATAATCACTTTTAACTATACCATACTTAAGGAGCCCTCCGTCTGGCGTTACTTCTGAACCATTTGATCCAATTTTTATAATTCGCTTGTTAAACTCCGTCCTCTGATGGTAACCAGTTTGCCCGAGTTGGGGGACCGTCCAACGCACTCGTGCTGGATTCCATGGTCCAAGATTTCCTATGTGGCGTCCTTTTCCGCCTCTGAATGCCTTTCTATCTTGGATGGTAACTCCCCAGCGTTTGACTGGGCCCTGCGTTCCCTTCCCTTTAGTTATGGAAATGACATCAATGAGTTCTCCGGGGTTGTAAATATCACCTATAGCCACTTCTTTGCCAATTATTTTGTGCGCGTATTCAAAAGCAGAATTCACATCTTTAGCTCCCACACGCATTTCCATTAAATCTGGAACTTTTTTGGAAATGCCACTGACTTTTTTAGGAAGGGTATATGCCAATACCCTTATCTCTTCTGCACCATCAAAAGACCCTCCTGTGATTGGACTCCCTTTACGAAGCGGCATGAGTTTCTTTAACTCTGTTTCTAAATCGCTTGTCCACTCCTCGAGCGACGCTTTTCGTCCATAGGGTGTGGTTTTATAAGCTCTTATAGCTGCAATTTTTAAAGGAGGGGTCTCCAAGATCGTAACTGGCATACTAATCTCCATGCCCTCCATCGGGCTGTTAGGCCTATCGTCTATGATAATAGCGTGCGTCATGCCAGCCTTATAACCTGCAAATCCCTGGATCCTCGGCTCTGTTTGTTCAGGCCAAGACCTTATTCTTGGGAGTTCCCGCTTTGCCCTCTTACGCGGGCTGTAAGCAAGTGACCCACGTCTTGGACGATGTCTTTTAGCCATTGAGTTTACCTCACTCTCTAATTAATGCAATCCAATATTCAGCACACTTAAAGTGGCAAGTATTGCCTCCTCAGTGCGTACAGTTTCTGTTCCCTGATCAGGAATGGCATTAACTACATAATCTGATACGTCTTGAGTTGAAAGACCAATTTCACTCAATATTTCATCAAGCCCGCGATTTGGTGCGCCAAATACTACTGCGATACTCGAAACACTGCGTTGCGCGATTTCTTCGAGAATTGCTGAAGTAATCGGCCGTCCGTGCTTCGTAGTCGAAATTACGAGACCATTTAACGCCTCATTTATGCTTGACACCACCTCAACAGAATAACCCCAGCTTTTTGACGGTTTTTGGAACAGTTCAACTTCTAGCGGATCTCTTGAAAAGACCTTAACTGTCACACGCTGCCCTGTGCGAACTTTTACCTTCCGCATCAGGGCCGGGCAATCGAGACCGATTTCCACCCGAGCGCCTTCAGCTCCGACGTCTATCACAATTCCTTCTCGAACCGTGTCCTCAACTTTCACATGATGGAGAGTTTTCAACGGAGGAACAACACCGATGTATTTAAGTTCTTCAGTTCGCGGGAAAAGCAATTTACGAATATACTGTGGTGTTTCCATATATCGTAACACGGTCGAAATGAAGTTGCTATCATCAAACGTGCTATCACGATATATCAAAACGCGGTCAATTCGAAATATTGCTGCTGCCCGCGCCACCTGTCCGACTTTATACGTTTTTATTTTTTTATCGGCAGATTCAACCGTTAAGGATGATGGTATGGCTATGTGAATTTTAGGGATCATTGTCCCGTGGTCTAATCTCGCAAAGCTTGACCTATCTATTTTATAGTAACAGTGATTAGCTACTTAAAGGTTTCTCAGGTCAAAGCTTTATAGACTAAGCCAAAAATCAAAAGACTTTTTCTACAGGTTACTTACCTACAAGCTTCAAATCATGAATGACAAAGTGTTTTATTGCATTTGATAGTATTCAGGAGCTTTGCAAGAGAGCTTACCAATAAATTCTTCGCGTTCTCTCAAACACAAAAATTTTAATTTTACGTTTTTTCAATGTGTTTTTTAATGTGTTCTCCTATGATAAAAAAAATTAGCTCTTTTTTCTTGATAAAAAACACAAATTCACACATTTTGCATAATTGGCAGAATATCCATTGTACTTCCTCGTAATTTTTAAGTTTGCACAATCAACATTGAAATCGTTCTTCTAATAAGACTAAAACATAAAGCCAACTAAAGAAGATCGCAACTTAATTAAGTTTGAAAAAATCTCACACCTCACAGAGACCTTTAGTGGCTTAGGCTCATCCGAGTTTTGTCACAACGGCATTTTAAGAGAGTGTTGTCTCCGCATTGCAGTCGTGAGTTTGTGTTGTACGTGAAATATTACCCCAACAACATTACTTTGTGCAGACATCATTACTGTTCCATTTCCAAATCCGAAGTCTAGAGTTCAGACCAAATAAACAAATGTCACAATCCATCCTGGCAGTTAGCAGCCAGAGATTTCATGTATAAACATCGTTCAGATTCATTAGTATAGCTTTGTAGCACTTCAATTTGTTAAATAAGATCTTTGCAATTTGAAGAGAAAGAGCAGATTTAATTTAAGCATAAAGGGAATTACCGGAAAGTTTATGATAGATACTAATCCAAAAATAATAAACAATCACATTCTTTATCAAATCACAAATCAGTCTTCTTGAAATGAGCATACTCCACATCTTGGGTGTAGTAATTCGAAAATTGCCCGTTACAACCAAGGTCGCACCTTATACTCATTTAAGGAATTGCATATGATTTTAGATTTAAAACAAGACAGACACAGCAAAATAGTAGCTTGAAACTCTATCAACTTTTACCACTAACAATAAGATTTCAACATATTCTAACTTTAGAGCAATTCATGGTTATACAAAAGACTGGGATAATAACTAATTTCTAAGTAAAATAAATAATAATGAAATGGCACTGCCCTGAGCCATAAAACAATAATCAAAATTCATGATAGAAATTACCACCCCTTCACGAATTCATATTACATTGATTGATTTGAACGGTGCACTTGGTAGAATTGACGGAAGTGTTGGGATAACTTTAGATTTTCCATTGATTAAGATTCGGGCAAAAAAGTCCGATAAATTTGCTGTTCTGGGAAACAGTAGTTTTTCTGAAAGAATTAAAAAAATCCTAGAAGCTGTGGCAAAAGTGTATAATACCGGTGGAATTGAGGTTGACATTATCGAGGACTACCCTGATCATGTTGGACTTGGTTCTGGTACCCAAGCTTCACTAGCAGCTGGAATGGCAGTAAGCAAACTTTACGACTTAAATCTCACCCCGGCTGATATAGCGCGTTTGACAAAAAGAGGTGGGACGTCGGGGATTGGAACTACAGCCTATGATCACGGGGGATTCATCTTAGATGGTGGCCACAAGGGGAAGTGTGAGTTCAAGCCATCATCAGCGTCCGGGGAATATTCGCCCCCTCCAGTGTTAATACGTCACGATTTTCCAAATTGGGATATAATAATTGCTATTCCTGACTTAACAGGAGCAAGTAATGAGAGAGAAGTTAATATATTTAAAGAAAAGTGCCCAATCCCGCTCCGTGAAGTCCAAAAACTCAGCCACATAATACTTATGGAGATGTTACCTGCTGTTATTGAACAAAATATCGAGAGTTTCGGAGCTTCAATAAATAAAATCCAACATATCGGGTTTAAACGTCATGAAGTTGGACTTCAGCCATTTTGTGGACAATTGATGGAATTCATAAGAGAGAATGGAGCGTATGGGGCTGGAATGAGTTCATTTGGGCCTACTGTCTACGCGATTACAGACGATAAAAGCTTAAAGAATGCGGTGCAGACATATCTTAATGAAACCACCGATGGTAAAGTATATTGCGTCAAAGCTCGCAACTGCGGAGCATATTTGAAAGAATTTTAATCGATAAAGTGAAAGTAATAAAAAATAGAGTAAGTTACGATAAAAAGCGTAAAGATTGGGCAAATGTTTTCAGATCTCCAATATGAATTATCGAAGCTTCAAAAGCTGATTCTTCTCACTGACGGTTCAATAACAACTTTACTTGAAGTTATCACAGCCAAGCCAGTTACTGTCAGCACACTCGTACAAAAGATTGTTAAGGCCGATAACGAAATCGCAGAATTGCTTGAAATTGAAGAGGGAGATAGCATTAACTACAGAGTAGTAACATTGAGAAACGTTGACTGCGCAAAACCTCTTATCTATGCTGAGTCATATACCCCTATATCCAGGCTACTTAAGGAGTTCAAATATGATCTTATGAAAGCTGATATACCTATAGGCAAAATCATGCAAGAGCGAAAAATTGAATCGCGAAGAGAGATTGAAAAGATAGAGATCATATTTAATGATGAATACAGCGAGATATTTGATGTATCTTATCACGTTCCAATGTTGTCGAGAACATACAATATAATAAGTAATAATATGGTGCTAATAAGGATCATTGAAACTTTTCCACTGACAAGTTTTTTAAGATTTAATGCCTAATGCATGCTGCTGTAAACTTACGAAAGACTTTTGAGAGATCCAAAGTTTATTGAAATTAAACTGCCCCCGCCGACATTTTCTTATGTTTAATTATGTGTATTGTTTTAGTTTGAAGTATAAGTGACCCTTTTTGCAGAAATGAAAAAAGGTAAGAGAAGTAGATCTGTTATTTGAACTTAAGACTTACGTTTACTGTGAAATTGCAGGTTCCGATTAAGTGTAAACGTAATTCCTGTGCAGTATTTACTCGAGCTACTTTGAATTTTACATATTAGAGATATCGTGACAAAAGAATAAGTAACAAATCTGTCTGTACATGCAATTGGCTTTAAAACATTGCAAACGAAATTGTTCTAACGGCGCAGCAAAAGAGAGTATAGTTTATTCCCCAACAACTGGAGAATTTAACAGGTCTTCTACAAAGTTAAATTAATTTATTTTTTAACAAATTTCCTCACGGAAACGAGCACAATTGCCATACTTCCAAGGATCGTAAATTTAACTTCGATTATTAACGTCCTATCTTCTTTTCATTCAATAAAGCTCATTGTAAAAAAAATTGTTAAAATTTCCAGATTGAAATGTGCTGCTCCTTTTCATGATATAATTGCTTATTGAATGTGCAAAAGATATAATTTTGACTCTTGCACTATGATATGGTTAAAATAAACTCAACGTTAACCCCATACAATTCCATCAGACTCACAGCGAATGGTTATTGTCGACAGAGTAAGCAGCATCCAGATACCATTGCCATTCCGGTCTGTGCCCCGATAATCTAGCAGTAATTACCAATATGCATCTTATCTTTTATTACAACCATCATTTATCAAACAATTCTGTTCTAAGAAATTATGACTTGGCTAGAGACGCCTTATGGATACTTCTACTTGTAGGTTGAATTCAATGCACAATTGCCGGACAATCTTTTGCTCATTTAAAATGATTGCCACGGAGAGTCCAACAGCAAAATATCGCTTTCATCCAAACGATCTTTTCCGATCGTAAGAATCATTTTCGTTTTAGTCCACATACCTCAAGTAAATCAGCGAAAATGCCAAAAACCATAGCGGAAAAAGTATATAGCTTGCATAATCGTGTACAAGCCATAGACTATCAGAACCGAAGTAATATCCAGCAGTGAACAATAACAATAGTCTCACAAAATTTTGAATGAATGTTCCAGCGAGACCCAAAATAAAAAGTCCAGGAACCACTGAGTTTTTGGGCTTCCTATCCATTAACATAAGGCCAAATATGGCAAAGAATATCGCAATTGAATCGCTACCCGAACACCTGGAATCAACCACTGTAACAATATCGGAACCATTCAAACTTGTTAAAATTACTTTAACTCCCTCAGCTGATATTGGCACTCCAAAAAATCTTAGTGTCGACGTTGAAATTAAAGCCGTAACCATCGAAAATGAAGATGAAAAAAAAGTTTCAATAAACAATGGAAATCCAACAGCAATACCGTAAACAATTAAAAGCATGAACGGCACTTTCGAAGCTTGTCCAAAAAAAATACAGAAAGATGAGACTACGACTAAGCCAATCGCAAATATCGTTAGCGGTAAGCCAACGATCGAAACTGACGAATAATTAAGCAGAGCAAGAGCTGGTATAAAAAGTCCAACCCCTATGCACAACCAACGAACGTCAATTTTTACGTTAGAGATATCAATTTCAGTACGTTTTATCCAAATCCATATTATACAGAGTAATAGAACAACCCAAGAATAAAATCCATTCTGCTTGAGCATTTGCAAATTTAAAATGTCAGAAAAATTGTTAAAAACGTTACTAAATATGGATAAGACAACAAGAACGGAAATTGCCCAGAGGAAGGCTTTAATGTGAACACTCTGCTTGTCAATGAACATCTTTTAGTACCATATCATAAATTTCTTGTACATTATATTCTAGTTTGCACCAATTTATCTATACCTACATCAACGATAAACTTATTATTAGTTAAAAGGTTTGAGAAACTAATCAGATTCTAACATTATCACTCGTGAAAAAGATGTTCAAGGTCCCGGCGGCGCTCAGAATTGATGTAGATACAATAAGGGACGTACTGCTTTTACCTAAACTTCTGGACATATTAAAGAGTGTCGAAATAAAAGCAACTTTCTTCGTTACAACTGGACCGGATAAAACTGGATTTAACGTATTTAAACACCTTAAACAACCGAAAAACTACCTTAGTGTCCTCAAATCAAAGCCATATCGATTCGGCATTCAAAGTTTAAATGGGATATTTCGGCATATCGAAGTTCAAAATTCACACCCTTATACTTTACAACGGGCTTTAAAAGAAGGCCATGAAGTTGGATTACACGGTTACGACCATTATATATGGATGAATGACTTAGAGAGATTTGAAGACAAATACATTATCGCGCTTATTCAACGTGGACTAACAGCTTTAGCTAATTCTGCCAAGAGTGATATTATAAGTTTTGCGTCGCCGGGGTTTAAAATAACTCAAGAGTTCTTAAAATCAATAGACACCTTCAACTTCTATTATTCTAGCGACTACAAATTTGATGTACCCGTAGCACCGTTTTATCCACAATTTGGTAGTCAAACTTGTCGGATATTACAGATACCAGTTGCAAGTGATTCAATAGGGGAACTGATTTCAAAGGGCTTTAATGAAAAAGCGATATTAACAATCATCAAACAGAGGCTTGATGTTTGGTACCAAAGTAATGTGCCATTTGTGATATACATCCACCCTTCTTATGAAATAGCATACAAATTAGAGCTTTTCAATCAGGTTTTAACACTAATAAATAACGATAACAGATTCGAGTTATCCACACTCGCCCATATCTCAAGTATGGTGGAGGCATAAGCGTGGAACCTCTTAAGATTGTTCACATATATGAGCTAGGACCACAAGAAGAAGGCGTTTTAATAGGCGGTGTAGAAGTTGCGCTCTTAGAGCTCTCAAAATCACTATTGAAACTCGGACATGAAGTAACTATTGTAAATGGTGCGAGCAAGAGTTCACGAGATTTTTCGACTGATGGAATAACTATAAGACATATTGACTTCGGTGGATTTATGAAATCGACGTGGGACCCCTCAAACCTCCGCTTGATGCGACAAATTGCCTTTCCCATAGCAGCGTTAAAAGCGGATCTTGGTGAGTACGATATCTATCACGGTCATTTTTACACCTCAGGTCTTGTGGCTAATTTTCTAGCGAGACGAAATAGGGCAGTAGCAGTGAACACGATTCATGGGTCATATTACGACATTTGGAGATACTTGGAACCACCTATTGTTTCATCCATGTATAGGCTAACTGAAAGAACTCTAGCTCCAGCACTCGCAAAGATGTCAGGAATCCAAATTCACACGGGAGGTTATTTTGCTGACAAAGTAAAAACCTGGGGTGCCCCTTCCGAAAAAGTGGTAACGATACACAACGGATTTGATCCCAAAAAATTTAATCCGCAAACACGCCCAATTGAGATCCCAGTCGATGAAACGATTTTATTTACAGCAAGGAGGTTAGTAGAAAAGAATGGTTTAGAATATCTCATTAAAGCGATGCCAAAAATTGTAGAAAAATATGATGCTCATTTGTTAATTGCAGGAGATGGTCCACACAAGTCTCAGCTTCAACGATTAGCTGAAACACTAGGATTACGAAAAAATATTACATTCATCGGTTTAATTCCACATCAGAAATTGGCTCCATACATTGTCCGGTCAGATATAGTGATCGTCCCTAGTTTAATGGAATCATCGAGTCTTTTTTTAATAGAGTCGATGGCATGTAAGAAAGCAGTGGTCGCATCGAATGTTGGTGGTATTCCTGAAGTTCTGAATAGAGATTGCGGAGTTTTGATAAAACCAATGGATGAATCTGCTCTTTCTGCAGCAGTATTGTACTTGTTATCTAACGATGCTGTTAAAAATGAACTAGCCGAAAATGCTTTTCAGGCGGTAACCAAAGCACTAACTTGGGACAACGTTGGCCGCTTAACACAATCCGCTTACTCAAAAGCGCTTGGAGCTAAGGTTAGTTCTAATAGCCAGGACTTGAAGCTTTCCTGAATTCTGTGCAGGTCTTACAAGCATCAATGGGAACAATCCCAAACGCCCCGCATCGCACATATTTTTCTTTATCATAAACTTCGTAGCCTACAAAGGCCCATATAATAGACATCCGATTCAGTTGTGGCTGTACCAAAACACATATGAACCATTAATATTTTTTTGATATTACTATTTATATTTAGCGAAAGTTTTATTAATAACCGGCAATTGATTGATAAGAAGATTAAGATAGATTACAATCGTGCTATAGATATAAAACCCGTATGACCAACGCGAGTCGATGGTCGCGTACCTCTTTTAGATACTTCGATTTCCCTCTGAATTATTTCAATAGTTTTGACGCACGAAAGGCTCTTGAGCGATTTTCTTACATCTAGTACTTGTTCATAGAAAGGTGAATAGGAGACTATAAACCCCCCTGGTATAACGAGCGTTGATAATACTTCTATAGCTTTACGTGCCTCAAATAAATCTAGTGTTATTACATTAAATTTGCTTTCAGTAGAGATATCTAAAACGTTACCTACTACAACGTCAACATTTTTCAAGCCAGTCTGTTCAATATTTTTAACAGCATTTTGCGCAAATTCCGGGTTTATCTCGTAAGTAATCACTTTTTTAGCAACCGCTCCCAAAAAGATAGCAGTAATTCCAGATCCCGTGCCTGCATCAAGGACGACGTCATCTTTATTCAGACCAGTATGTGCGAAGATTACCCCAATATCCTGAGGCATCATCGGTGCGCCAGTTCGAATAAAGTGATGAAAAAAATCTGGATTCCTTGGTTTCAAAGCTCTGAACTCATATCCCATATGAGTCAAAATAGTGTCGCCATACTCAAGCTCTTTTAAAGTTTCAAGGTTTATCACGCCTTTATCGGTATGAAGCTCCCCTTCAGACTTTACAAGAAACTCCTTTTTAGAACCGTGTCTTATCGACACTAATAAAGCAGTATCTACCATTGAATTATGAAATCATTGTTTGCTTCCCGCAAGCTGCAAAATGGCTTCAGCAAGATCGCCTTTTGATTCTACTAATGCATTTCTCGCCATTTCTTCACTTACACCACTTTGTTTAGCGACGAGCTTTATATCCTCCTCGTTTAATGAGGGCTTTTCTACGCACTCACCTCGGATTTGATATGTTTTGCTGTCTCCGACTGTTATTACCGTCACGTCTGCATTTTCAAGGATAAGCTCCTTATCGGTAAGGCGAATTAAAACTTCCCGCACACCTTCGAGCTCTTCTGCTTCAACGCCCATCTTCTTCAATTGTTGTTGTAACTTCTTAGGGTTCACGCCTTTCATTCCTGGAAACATCATCTTACCTCGCACTAAAGAAGTATTCAAAGGATTTTTATGTTGCGGTATTCAGTTTTTATGACAAATTATAACAAGTATTATATACAATTTTGTGCTTCCGCTTTTTGAAACCCATGTCTAACCTTTACCGCTACGCCTTTTTCAAAGGTGAGCATCTCTTTAGGACTCAAAAGCGCTTGTCCAGTAGCAAGTAATTTATCACTCTCATCTACTAAAAGCACCTCATCATTAGCTCTTAACTCTAAATCGACGTCGACGACATGTCTAGCAAAGGCCGTTTTTCCTGAGCCTACAAACGATGCTGCATCTGAGTTTACTACTACGCGTAGCTTTGGACGCGCGAAGTGCTTATGCAAGCGAATGGCGCCAAGCTTGGACAACGTAAATAATCCATCATATGAGCGTAATGTTGCCACCCGTATATTGTTATCCATAACTTGACTCACTCTTCCTGTTGAGGAAAGCACGAATGTAACTGAGTCAGGAAAAAGGGCTACTCCTGCGTCCTGCCCGAACTGATAATCTCCAATTATCCTTACACGTTTTAGCACAAGCGTTATATTGCAACTACATCTATTTTATACATAATGGCAACAAAATTCCTCAATCCCACGGAAAGTCGCCGTATTGATGAGAACTGTATCGGACTTGGGGTTTCCAAACTACAACTTATGGAAAATGCAGGTCAAGCAGTCGCAATATGCGCAATGAATAAGTCCACTACATTGTCGCAACAGCCCAAACGAAAAATTGCCGTTATATGTGGTCTCGGTAATAATGGGGGAGATGGACTAGTAGCAGCTCGACATCTTTCAAGGAATTTTGACGTAGATGTTATTTTAATCGGCACTGAATGTTCGATTAAAACCGAAGAAACGCGTAATAACTGGAATACAATAAAGAAGATGGATGCATCGATTAAGCTTATCGACGCGAATTCTATGTTTAACCCTAAAAGCCCCTTGATGCGGTTAGACGAATTCGACCTGATCATTGATGGAATTTTTGGAACAGGGATCCATGGGAATGTACAGGAACCTCAGTCAACTGTCATTGATATAGTGAATGCTTCACCGGTCTACAAAATTTCTATTGATCTTCCAAGTGGGTATGGAACAAATAAGGTCATTAATGCAGACTATTCTGTAGTTCTCCATAAACCTAAAGATGGAGTTTTGCTTGACCATTTTGAAGTCGCTGGTATAGGAGTACCTATTGAAGCCGAAATATATACGGGACGAGGAGATTTAATTTATAGGCGAAAAGCAGACAGCCACAAAGGTGAAAATGGGAGGGTATTAGTCATCGGTGGAGGGCCCTACACTGGAGCACCTTTACTTTCAGCCATGGCAGCAATGAAAAGTGGTGTTGATGTAGTGACTGTAGCAACGCCGAGAGAAGATAGAATCGCAGGATATTCACCAAATTTAATAGTTAAAAAGGCAGGGACGGAAAAGATATCAACAAAAGACGTTGACTATTTAAGTGACCTTATCAGCAGAAACGATTCTATAGTGATGGGGCCCGGCCTCGGGACAGATACTGAAACTACTAAAGCTGTAAGCATATTGATTCCATTATGTAAACGCCTTGCCTTGGACGCTGATGGGTTAAAAGCGTTGCACAATACTCAATTTGAAGATGGATGCGCGATTGTCACTCCACATCAAAAAGAATTTGAACTCCTTGCTGGAGAAGAACTACCTCACAAAATAGATGAAAAGATTAAGCTTGTAACGTCGTTCTCACGAGATCGAAACGTCGTCACACTTCTTAAAGGCCGAATTGATATCATATCTGATGGGAATAAATATCGATTAAATAAGACTGGGAATCCAGGAATGACAGTAGGGGGCACTGGAGATGTACTTGTTGGTATTGTTGGAGCGTGGTTCACGAGGGCAAATGGATTTAATGCAGCATCATCTGCTGCGTATATAAATGGATGTGCTGGGGATTTAGCTTTTGAAAAGTTAGGGTACGGCCTTCTTGCAACAGATGTTATTGAGAATATTCCTTTTGTAACGAAAATTTGACTTAAATAGAACAATAAAGCTTTGGATGAAGCCAGTAGCTCTATAGATTGTATATAAAAAGTAACTTTTACTTAACATCGTTGCATTGCATAATAGTTGCGAATTCAATCATGTTACATTAGTCGCGAGAACAAATTTTATTAAATGCTTAAACTGATGTTAAATTCAATTGTACTTTATCAAGATTCTTTAAGAAATTATCTTGAGATGATAATATCCTAATTTGCGCTTGTTTCTGCTGTTCACTCCAGTAAATCTGTTTCTATAGGATTTGACCTAAAGAGATCTACTTAAGAAGATCATTCGTTAGATGCAATAACGAAAGAGCTGCACAGTGATATTTTGGATAAATCAGCTCCCGGAGCTAATTTAGAAAGATTGCCCCAACGGATACACACGAAATAATCAGCTTTGGGAGATTTATCCTTTCAGGGTTAATTTCTCCTTTGATCAACATAGACCAATTCTAGATAAAAAGTCAATAATATAATAGTCCTCTATAGTTCCAACGTATTGTTATAAGCAGCGTTCGTTCATCGCGATACTATTTTATTAACCCTGGCGGTATGGGTGTTGGCGTAGGTACAGGAGTTGGCGTTGGAAACGGCTCCGGGATAGGTGTCGGTTCGGGTGTAGGTAGCGGTGTCGGCATTGGCGTTGGCAGCGGTGTCGGCATTGGCGTTGGCATTGGCGTTGACATTGGCGTTGGCATTGGCGTTGGCAGCGGCATTCGTATAGGTGTTGGTAGCGGCGTCCGCATTGGCGTTTGTAACGGTGTTCGAGTCGATGTTGCTGTAAGGTTTCTTACTACGCTTGAATTAGTTGTAGCAGCTGCTGTACTATTCGCAGCAGTACTTTTTGTATTTAATGGAACATAGATCACAGCGGCAACTAATGATAAAGCTATAATAAACAGAACTCCACTAACTAATACTTTTTTCTTAGTTACAGGAAATATGATTCCCGAGATCCTTTTCAGTGGCTTAACGTTTTGTTGTTGTATTAAACTCCCACTTTGCGAGCCGGTCCGTAGTTGCGGTTGAGAAGTGGCAGCTTTACTTTTTTCTGGTTTTTTATATTCCGATCCACACTCAGGACAAAATCGCTCATATTGAGATAAATTAGTTCCACAATCTGTACAAATTTTTTTGTCATCCATTACGATTCACGGTTTAAGTTTGTGTTTAAGATTTGGAAAGTATGAAAGACTAAGACTTCATCAGTAATAAAACTCACGCTTTTAAACAATTACGAACTTTCAGCCAGTCTTCCCGAGATATTCTCTCATGACTTCACACACTCATACGGACTGTAGATCAAATCCATATCTACAGTGAATTCATTTCGTAATTTTACATATCAAGTTATATTTCGATAGGTTATTCTCCTGCCACGGTTGAATAGTTTCAGAGATCTTGGCTATTTAATTTATAATTAATTAAACCCTCAGAAGTTCCTTCGTAACAAAGTAAATCAGCTTCTTAATAGCTTTTGTTGAACTTAATCAATATTTATAATATCTAACAAATAAGAGAGTTATTTCCCGAAACATCCATGTTAATGCCATTTACATTTCCTTGTATACAGAAGCATCAAATACAAATCGTTTGTTAAAAAATCGAATTCTATTCCTTTTTACCGATATAAACCCATTGATCGTATATTCCTGAGTTATCTCTATTATCCATGATATCACCTTCTATTCCTAAGTCTGCCATGACTTCATAAATAAAGTCTATCTCTTCTTCTTTATGGACCGTGAAAATAAAAATGCCTCGATTGACCATAGAGACAGCCTCTGCAAATATTTTTAGCCAATCATATTTATTAAATTCATAAATCGATCCTAGCATAAATCCAACGACACTGTTGAAGTTTTGACTATTAAAGAATTCATAATGTGATATCGTTGATGCATCTAACACTACAGTTTTGTTCATTTCGAGGGCTCCGTGATATAACCCCTCACATATCGAACATTTATCGTTATCTAAAGCGAAAATCTCATATCCAAGTGATCTCAGTGCTGCCGTTGCCATTCCATTGCCGCAGCATATCTCAAGCATTTTATCTTTACTTACTTCATATACTAGCTCAATTTTCGTTTTAAAGAGCGACTTTATCCTCTCTTGCCGTTTAAGAGAATAAGCCAGAGTGTCGGTCCTCTGTTTTATATTACACTCACAATTAGTGCCATTGAGAAGTGCATTCGATAAAATAATAAGGACAGCATCATGGAGCTCAGACCTATCGAGACAATATGTAATCTTTTTACTCGATCGAACCTGATCAAAGAAGTCTTTAGCACATTTATCAAATTGACTATCCAGATTAACAACATCTGTGATGAGAGTCCAAAATTCGTCCTTAAAAGCAATACCTACAACACGTGCACTATTTTTGCAAACGAACTGGGCAACTATCTCGAGAGACTTACTTCGCATCTCTTGTAAAATGTATTTTGAAAATCCAGTTTCTTTCAGTGCCGCATAACTACCTTCTACGAGGTTTATTTCATCAGAACCAAAAAGATCACTTAATCTCAACTCGTCACCGTCTGTGAGCAATCCCAACGATATCGCGAAGGTTGAAGTTTCTTTCACCCAAATACGTAGCTATACCGTCCGAAACCTCCTTGAATATCGATATTTTTTTTGCAACGATCGATCCTAGCTGAATCGCTTCGGCCCCTGCCATTATGAGCTCAAGCGCGCTCCTATAGTCATTAACTCCGCCCACGCCAACTATCGGTATGTCCAATTCTCTATAAAGTTCATAGATACACCTAACAGCGATAGGGCGTATTATACGCCCAGAAACCCCCCCAAATATATTTCCAAGAACTGGCGTCCCGCTTTCTACATCGATTGCCATACCGGTAACAGTGTTTATGGCAACTACAGCATCTGCACCGCCGCGCTCAGCTGCCTTTCCAATGGAAGTTATATCGTTGACGTTCGGTGTAAGCTTAACCCAAACGGGGAGCTCTACTGTTTCTTTTATCCTTTTCGTTATTGTTTCTACAACAATCGGCTGAGACCCTATTTCAAACCCGTAACCTTTTGTATGTGGGCAGCTAAGATTGAGTTCAATAGCATCTGCTAGCCTACAGACGCTAGTTGCAAGTTTTATAAATTCCCTTTCGTCACTTCCGAAGATACTAACGATTATTGGCTTTAAATCCTCGAGTGTCCGCAGAGTTTCAAGTTCCTCAATAAACTTTAGTCCCGGGTTTGGCAGCCCCATAGCATTGATGTATCCCCCCTCGATCTCTACGAGAACAGGGCCCCGATGTCCTTCTCTCGGATATAATCCAATTGACTTAGTAACAACAGCTCCAGCACCATTTTGCATTACCCTGCGAAGAGAAGAAGCAGTTGTTCCAAGGACTCCAGCGGCTAACATTGTCGGGTTTTCTAGTTTCAGAGTTCCGATCTTAGTCTTCAATTAGCCCCCTCACACTCATTTAGAATTGATAAATTATAAATCTACGCTCGATTATTATTCAAATTAATACATTCACGTTAATTAGTTTATGAATAGAATACCTTCGTCTTTAAAGCAATTAACTAATGAGAGTGCAATTAATTGAAAACGAGCAATAAAATATATAACGTTCATCTTTGGTTCGGTGACTTCAAAATTGAGAATGGAACTCTAGTTGGCTCTACAATTGTGAAAAAGAATGTGGATTCAATTTTAAAGAGGATAAACGGCAGCGACACCTTTAATTTGGACAAAAATTGTAGGAACCTTTTTAGAAATATTGCCATATCTTCGGGTTTTGTTACGTCTGATTCAGAATATGTTGAGATATTAAGAGAGGTTACGTTGGAGCTTGCGAGAGAGAGAGTTGTTGAAGCAGAAAGTAAAAAGGACCAACAGATAATTCAGTCTGTGGAAACCATTGATGATATAGATGAGTCAATTAATTTATTATCCGAAAGGCTTACCGAATGGCAAGGGTTGAAGTTTAAGCATTTAAAAGGTGAAGAATTAGAAAGAGCTATTATTTCATCCAAAGAAATGCGATGTGATGCACTTGCAGTAGATTTCGCTATTATGATAACAAGGCTGCGCGAGACAAGGCAGCATATCGCGGACCATATTTCTTCTGAAATGAGCTCGTTTGCACCGAATTTAACAAACGTTGCTGGAGCACTGCTAGGAGCGCGTCTTATGTCTAAGTCAGGTGGGCTCAATAACCTTGCGAAGATGCCGTCGAGCACAGTGCAAGTAATTGGCGCATCCAAAGCGCTTTTTAGACACTTGAGATATGGCACAAAGCCGCCAAAGCATGGAATAATATACCAACATCCACTTGTAAACAGGAGTGAAGCATCGCAAAGAGGAAAAATAGCTCGTATGTTAGCCTCTAAAATATCCATAGCGGCGAGACTTGACAATTACTCAAGTAATTTATATCCTGAATTATTAGAAGATCTTGAGAGAAAGATAGAAAAAGTGAAAAAGCCCCCAAGTAAGGTCGTAGAGGAGAATGCAGATAAGACCTCATAAAATCACAGGAGTCTATTTACTCGATAATAATCTAGCAACGAGAGGAAGCACAGTTTATGGTGAAAAGACTTTTGGAGACTATCGATTCTGGGATCCGAGAAGGAGTAAATTAGCAGCTCTCATAAGAAAAAAAGGAGATTTGGCAATAGAGTCTGACCAAAAAATTCTGTATCTCGGGGCAGCTTCCGGCACTACGGTGTCCCATCTTTCTGATATTGTTTCGTTAGTGTACGCGGTTGAGCTGAGCCCTCGCGTAGCCAGAGACCTTATACGGGTATGCGAAAATAGGATGAATATCATACCTCTTATATCAGATGCCTACAGGCCCGATTATAGTCAAGTCGTCGAATTAGTAGACATTATATATCAAGATGTGGCACAGAAAAAACAAGCCGAAATTGCTATGAAAAATGCTGATATGTTTTTAAAAGCTGGAGGGTACGCATTTATAATGATAAAAGCACGAAGCGTCGATGTGACAGCCAAACCTCGTGAAGTGTACAAAGCTCAAATAAAAAAGCTAGAGGAGATGTTCAAGATTGAGGCCGTAAGGGAACTTGAACCATTTCACAAAGATCATGCGGCTGTGATAGCAAAAATTACGTAAAGCTTTCGACGTCGATATAAAGTTTCTGTAAACTGAAATTTGATTATTACAATAATGACTGAAATTTTTGGAAATTATTTAGTTGGCAGTCGGTAAAGTTTATTAGCCAGTCGATGTATGTTATTATAGTTACTGCTTTTATTTGGAGATAGGACGAAATGGCACGTAAACCAGCAAAGATGTACAGAAAAGTATCTGGACCAGCATATACCCGTAGGGAATATATGGGGGGGGTTCCCGGCAGCAAAGTTGTTCAATTTGATACAGGTAACTTAAGCGGTGACTTCAAAGTAGCTGTTTCGCTCATTGTAGATGAGGGTTGCCAAGTTAGGCATAGTGCGCTTGAAGCTGCAAGAATTTCAGCTAATAGATATCTCATCAAAGCAATAGGGCGACTTAATTATAGATTCAAACTAAGGGTTCACCCTCATCATGTGCTGCGCGAGAACAAGATGGCAACGGGTGCAGGAGCTGACCGTGTGCAAGATGGAATGAGACGAGCATTCGGAAAAGCTGTGGGAACGGCAGCACGAGTAAAATCCAACCAGAGGATATTTACAGTGTATATGAACCCTCAAAACTTCACAAAAGCTAAAGAAGCGTTAAGGCGTGCGTCCATGAAGATAGCGCCACCATGCAGGATAGTTATAGATCAAGGCGCAGAGTTGATCGAGGCGTGAATATATAACTAACAGGCAGATGCACTTTTTATGCGTTCATATAACAAGATAAGAAGGTGTACGAAACGAGCAGTTATGAAGAATATTTAACAAGAGGAATTAAAAAACTACCGAGCATCAAGGGAGATGAAGCGAGATTTATAATACCTGCTCCAAAGGTATTCACAGAAGGAAGAACAACTGTTCTTGATAATTTCAGCGAGATTGTTAGCATATTGAATAGAGACCCAGATCACGTCCTTAAATACCTGTTACGAGAACTTGGTACCGCAGGTAAAACTGAAGGTGGCAGGGTAATATTCCAAGGAAGATTTTCCACTGAAATGATAGCATCGCTGATTGATGAGTATGTCGAAGAATTCGTGATTTGTTCTGAATGCAATAGGCCAGACACCCACCTCACCAAAAGCGTTCGTACGTTAATGTTGAAATGTGATGCGTGCGGCGCTCACAGACCAATAAAGAAACGACTCGTGAAAAAGGAAGTTACGAGGAATTCGCTCGAAGAGGGAGAGACTTACGAAGTTCGCATCGAAGCTGTAGGAAGACGAGGCGATGGCATAGCCAAAATAGGAAAATACTCACTATTTGTTCCTGGTACGCAAAAAGGCGACGTTGTTAAAGTAAGAGTTAAGAAAATTTCAGGAACGCTTGCATTTACTGAACGTCTAAATCCCCAGTAGCTCGGACATTTTAGGGTGCCATGCGGGAATTTATAATAGTTGGGCACAAAGCGATCACGTCGGGAGAGTTCCCGTTAAATGATATGCCGGGGTCTGCAGGCCGCATTGATATACTGGCTCGTTGTATAAATTCGGCGTTTTTTACTTCATTTAGCATCAGACGCGACACCCGAATAATACTAGTGTTATTGGGGGAACCAGACCCACCAAAAGTCTTACGATTTGAGGGGTCAGAACTAAAATACTTAAATCCTGATGAAAGAAGCGCCGGTTCTCTTATAAAAAAAGCTCTTTCTATTGATGCAAGAGATAATGAACAGATATCAACTCGAGGTGTATATGTTAGACGCGCAAATCTAAAAGATGTCCTTGGTGACGTTGATATCACAAATATCATTTACCTTCATGAAACTGGGGAAGACATTCGAGCAGTTAATTTGAATCACGAACATATGATATTTATTCTGGGAGACCATTTAGGACTAACGAAAGAGGAAGAGGCTTTAATTCATAAAACAAAGCGAGCAAGCTTGGGGCCGATAACACTGCATACTGATCACTGTATTATTTTAGTCCATAACGAACTAGATAGAAAATGTTTGAAGTCATAAGATTAATTTTGAAAGAGGGGCCAATATGTGAAGATTGTCTTGGCAGGCAATTCGCTAAACTCTCAACCAATCTTACAAACAAGCAGCGTGGTCGAGCGATAAAGTTAGTTTTGGCTATGCTTGACGACGAGCCCATTGATGTAAACAAATGCCATTATGAAAACGAGAGTTGTTGGGTATGCGGTGGGCTTTTTAATAACCTCGATGTTTGGGTTGATCGTTGTGTAGAAGCACTAAACGGATATGAATTTGACAACTTCTTAATTGGAACCAAATTGTCTGGAAGGCTTTCCGAAAATGAAGAAATTCTCTGGTTTGAATCAAAAACTACTGTGGCTGAACCCCTGAAATCTCACTTGAACAGAGAAGTTGGAAAAAAAGTTGAAAAAACTACGAATAAACGAGCTGAATTTGAAAAACCAGAAGTCTTAATTATTTTAGATCTTGCAAGGGAAAAGGTCGAACTCACAATTAACCCAATTTTCATATACGGAAGGTATAAAAAGTTTGTAAGAGATGTCCCACAGACTCGATGGCCTTGCAGAGAATGTGGAGGCCGGGGTTGCAGCCGGTGTGATTTTACAGGCAAAATGTACTCCGAGTCGATTCAGGAGATCATTGCAAGTCCGTTATTAAAAATCAGTAATGGTGTTGATGTGATCTTTCACGGGGCTGGACGTGAAGATATTGATGCTCGAATGCTTGGCACTGGAAGGCCGTTTGTGCTTGAGGTAAAAAAACCTGCAAAAAGATATTTTAATCTCAAAAAGCTTGAGATGTCGATAAACTGCAGTCAGGAGAAAGTTGCAGTCTCTGATTTGAAATTCGTCAACCGTAATTCTGTTGAAACAATTAAAAATACTAAGTCAGATAAAGTTTATAGACTTAAACTTACATACGAAGGTGCAATTAACAGAAAAAAGTTAGAACAAGCTTTATCACAGTTAAAGGGCACGATCGAACAAATCACTCCCACACGTGTTTCACATCGGCGAGCTGAAATAAAACGGATGAGAAAAGTTCACTCGGTGAAGCTGGAAGGAGAACACATATTCATAAAATGCGAAGGTGGACTGTATGTGAAGGAGCTTATATCCGGCGATGAGGGCAGGACAATGCCCAATTTGTCCGAACTCCTGGGTATACGGGTAAAGGTTGCAGAACTTGATGTATTAGAAGTGAATGGAGGACTTTAATGCCAAAATCACACGGTGAGAGAAGAAAAACAAGATATAAATTGAAGAAGAGCATTAGGGAAAAGGGTTTATCACCGGTTAGTTGGGCAATAAGAAATTTCGAACAAGGACAGATGGTGCACGTCGATCTAGAT
>Ga0187770_10000307_pt1 | contig 24291 bp, 23 predicted proteins | sample 0116_SJ02_MP02_2_FD_133154 | JGI IMG/M metagenome (GOLD analysis project Ga0187770, IMG submission 133154) | Tropical peat soil microbial communities from peatlands in Department of Meta, Colombia - 0116_SJ02_MP02_20_MG | ecosystem: Environmental > Terrestrial > Soil > Wetlands > Peat | place...
AAACTGAGATGGGGATCCTGCCATTTTAAACGGAGTCGGTTCCTCTGCACCTCAGCCTTCAATAAATGGAGCCTTTCTTTCATCTCTTCCAATGGGATTTGGGACTCCCATTGGAAAGGGGTGTGCGGTTTGGGGACGAAGGTGGAGACGCTGACGCTGATGTTGGGATGGATCTTCTGTCTCTCACCTAAGGAGGAGATCTTTCTCGATAGGCCGATGATTCCCTTCAAATCCTCTTCCTTCTCCGTGGGAAGCCCCATCATGAAATAGAGCTTGATGTTCTTCCAACCCTTTGAAAAGAGATCCGTGAGCCCCTGGAAGAGGACGATTTCATCCATGTCTTTATTGATCACCCTTCGAAGCCTGTCGGTTCCCGCTTCCGGCGCAATGGTGAACCCTGTCTTTCTGACCCTTTTCACCTGCTCTGCCAGGTGTCCCACGATGCTCTCGATCCTCAGGGAAGGGAAAGAGACCGCAACCCTTTTCGATTCGAATCGGTCCATTAGGGTGGAGAGAAGCGGTCCGACAGAGGAATAATCCCCTGCGCTGAGGGAGAGCAAAGAGACTTCTTCATAACCTGTTCGCTCCAGTGAGGCATTGAGGATCTCCTGAATTACCCCTGAGCTTCTCTCTCGGTAGGGCCTGTGGATGAACCCTGCCTCGCAGAAACGGCATCCCCTTTTACAGCCCCTGGCAATCTCAACATTCAACCGGTCGTGAACCACTCTCATGTAAGGGACGATCGGACAGATGGGAAAGGGAGATTTGTTAAGATCGTAGACAAGTCTCTTGCGAACCTTTCGACCATCCGTGTGAAGATGCGGGACGTAGACCCCGTCCAGTTCGGAAAGAGACTTTAAGAGGTCCTCCTTTCTTCCCCTCGCTTCTTTCCATTGAAGCGTTAGATCGCAAATCTCGAGGGCCACCTCTTCCCCATCTCCGATGACGATCGCATCAAAAAAATCGGCGATCGGCGTGGGATTGAAGACTGAGGGGCCTCCGGCGATCACGAGGGGAAATCGGTCATCCCTGTCTTTAGAAAAGAATGGGATATGGCTGAGGTCAAGCATATTGAGGACATTGGTGAAGCAGAGTTCGTATTGGAGGGAGAAGCCCAGTATATCAAATTGATCGAGGGGAGTGGAGGACTCGAGGGAGGCCAGAGGAGTTTCTCTTTCTCTTAGAAGCTTCTCCATGTCCACCCATGGGGCAAATACCCTTTCGCAGGACACTCCTTTCTTCCGGTTCAGGATGTCATAGAGGATCTGTATCCCAAGATGGGACATTCCTACTTCATAGACATCCGGAAAGGCCAAACAGAATTTTAGTCTGATCTCAGCAGGATCCTTTCTGATCGAGTTGATCTCTTGACCAAGGTACCTGACAGGTTTTGAGACGAGAGAAAGAAGGTTTTTCAATTGACCACCCTCTGTCGAGAAAATCCCCTTATAAGATGTTAAAAAGTGTCCGAGAGAGAGGAAATCCTCGCTAAGGTTAAGCATTTATGTCGTTAAAAATACTATAATTTTAACCATTTGTCAATTTTCCAATATGTTTTCTCAATCTGTTTGTATTGACTATTTCATTCAGGGTTTATAAACTCGTATCAATTACAGAGATTTCGATATCCGATGCTCCATTCACTAAACGGGACCAGTTTTCAAATTTTTCAATGAAAAAAATCAGGCTCCAATGAACGCTGCCAATCACTTCATCGTATCCGTGCTCGGGCTTTTGCCAAAGAGGCTTGTCAAGCCATTCACCATGCGCTACATTGCTGGCGAAGGGCTCGATGATGCGGTGCGTGTTTTGAGAGAGCTCTGTTCAAAGAAGATGATGGGCACCGTTGATGTCCTCGGTGAAAATGTTTCGACGAAAGAAGAGTCTTTGAGCGCTGGGGAGGCATGTCAGGAGGTGTTGCACGCGATTCAGGAGAATCATATCGACGCAAATCTCTCCATCAAACTGACGCAATTTGGCCTAAAGATAGATGAAGCCTTCTGCCATTCAAATGTGAAGAGCCTTCTGGAAATCGCCAGCAGCTATAAAAACTTTGTTCGGATCGATATGGAAGACTCGTCGACGACGAGCGCAACATTGAGGTTGTATGAAAAACTGCGCTCCGAAGGGTTTGAAAACGTGGGTCTGGTCATTCAGGCAAATATGCGAAGAAGCGAGGAGGATGTCCAGAGACTGATCCCCATGAAGGCCAATATCAGACTTTGCAAAGGAGCTTATATCGAGCCGGAGGCGATCGCCTTTAGAGGCAAGGAGGAGATCCAATTCAATTATCTCAGGCTCTTAAAAATGCTTCTCGATGCGAAGTGCTATGTCGGCATCGCAACGCATGACGATTTTCTGGTCAGCGGGGCGTATCGATATATTCAGGAGATGAATCTTCGGAAGGTCGATTATGAATTTCAAATGCTTTATGGTGTGAGGATTAAACTTCGTGACCAACTGGTTGCGGATGGGCACAGACTGCGCATCTATGTCCCCTTCGGGCAGCAGTGGTATCTCTACTCCATCCGGCGATTTAAGGAAAATCCTCAAATTGCCTGGCATGTCCTTCGCGCCCTCGTAATGCCTCAGATAGTGTGAAAAAATTGGTCTCCTCTGTTTCTTGGCCCAGAAGGATGGGCCACCTTCCGAACTTTAGAATTTAATGGGTGCCTTTTAATGGTTGCGGTTCTTTGAGATGTATGGCCAACCGCCCTTGTCGCTGGAAGTTATGCCCTTATTGAACATAAGTGTATGAATTTACACTATGAAAGGTTCCGCTCTAAATCTTCCTCAACCGCCAGCGTCTCCCTGGCGCTCTTGTATGCGTAGGGATGAAGGAGTTTGGTTTCATGCATACTCACTAATACGACACAGTCCCCTAAAAGGGAGGCCAGATGTCATGGGCCCATCATCCCTCCCATTGGAAGGCCTATTCTATGATCACCGAATGGACGTGAGCAGCACGCGTAAACAAATAGATTAACAGAGAACCTGGGAGGCAATTCTCTCCACCTCAAAAACATCGAGAGGTTTCTTCAGGTAATCGATCACTCCTAAGGATTTCGCCTCTTCCTCGGTCTTCTCCTGGTCCGTCGCGGTGATGACGACCACCCCTACTTTTTTCTGATTCCCCTGAAGTTTTCTCAAGATATCGATGCCGTCAATGCCCGGCATTTTGATGTCCAAAAACATCAGTTGGGGCGGGTTCGCCTCCAGGATCCGCAGGGCCTCATAACCGCTTTCCGCCTTGACCAGATCGTAACGGTCACCCAGGAGAACTTCGAAGGAGTCCAAGATGCCTCGATCGTCATCGACAACTAATATCCGTTTAGCAAGATTTTTCATATCGTTCCTCCAAAATAGAATTTCTTTCTGCCCTTCCCTCGCCACCTTTTATGAAGAGCTTCAAAATCCCCTGCCCTTATATGGGCGAAGAATTTCCCTTTGGCGAATGAAAGAATTAAAAGATTATTTACTCGGCTATGAGTTAAGCAAATAGGATGCCAACTCGTCTAAATATTTCAAAAAATAAATTTTTTTTAATTTCAAGGAGTTATAACTTTGACAGCGAAGCGAAGGCTTTTCAGGGGCTTTTTCGATTGCCTATATTTATAGGCAACTTCAAACTTTTACAACAGGGAGCCATAAGACAAAGGTTGTCCCCACTCCTTTTTCACTCATCACCTCAATCGTCCCTCGGTGGTCTTCAATGATCTTTCGGGTGAGGGCCATTCCAAGCCCGGACCCTTTGTCCTTGGTTGTAAAAAAGGGGTTAAAGAGGTTCTTCGATGTCTCCTCGTCCATCCCAATCCCTGTATCCTTGAAAGTGATCTTGGCCATAGAGGGACGTTGATTCTGCTCGGAGGATATGATTAGCGATCCACCGTTGGGCATTGCCTGGATTGAATTGATCACCACGTTGGAGAAGGCACGATACAGTGTATCGGAGTCACCTTGGATGGAAGGGAGCGCTCCGTCCAGATGGTTTTTGAAGATAATGTGTCTTCTTTCCATCTCTTCTCCGTGAAGATCGATCACCTGGAGAATCAAAAGGTTCACATCCAGATTGACCATAGGTCGTGTCCTTTTTCGGGTCAATTCCAAAAGATCCTCTACCAATTGATTAATTCGGTCAATCTCCCGGGGGACCGTGACATTAAACTTCTCCATAAATGAAGGATTTTCAAGCTTTTTGGGGAGGAGTTGGACAAATGTCTTAATGGCGGAGAGGGGATTTTTAATCTCATGGGCGAGCCCTGCGGAGAGAGTTCCTAAGGCGGCCAGTCGGTCCGCCTGCCGAAGTTTCTCCTCAAGGGCCTTGATTTCAGTGATATCCTGAAAAACGACCAAGGTACCGATCTTCTTTCCCTCTGCATCGGACAGCAGAGAAGTGCTTGCCGCCAACCAGAGGCTCTCGCCATTTTTCTTCAACTCGAGTTCCGGATGGAATAATCCTTCTTCATGCAGCAAAGTCTCAGTCATCATCCCGCAAAGCGGATGGTGTTCACCCAGCGCCACCTCCAGTGAGAGATCCACCATCTCGTCTCTCCTTTTTTCCAAGATTCGCTCTGCCATCTTATTGAGGGTGATGATCCTTTTTTCGAGATCAGTGGTGATCAGCCCATTGGTCATCGAGGATAGAATATTATCATTATATGCCTTGAGGGAGGTGATTTCCCGAAGGCGGTCCTCCAATTCATTCCGTTGGAGACGGATCTGTTCAATCATATGGTTAAAATTTCTCCCCAGTTCCTCAATTTCATCTCCAGTGCGAATGTCGATTTCCTGGTCGAGGTCTCCGTCGGCGGCAGAGATCGTTGTCTTCGCCAACTTCGAAATGGGTTGGGTGATTCGCCTGGCGAAAAAAATCGATCCGAGGACGCCAAGGAGAATGGCAAAAAAACCCAAAAGGAGGAGGTTGAGACGAGTTTTTAGGATCTGACGGGACATCCTCTCTAACGAGAGGCCAACCCGAATGGCCCCCCACTTTTCTTCTGATTCTTTGATATAAACAGGGATCGAGATATCCAATATCCGCGTCTTTCTCTCTTGGGCAAGGGTTGATTGGATCAATGGCTCCTTCGCCAAAACGGCCCTCTGACTCACCTCATCCGTCAGGATCGTGCCCTGTTTCTCATCATGTTGGCTGTAGGCAGCCACCTTGCCCTCTTTATCGTGAATGATCACATAAGCGATATCCTCTTCAAGGGCCACTTTCTCCGCGTTCTGTTCTAAAACAACATAATTGTAAGTGAGAAGGGCATTCGTGCTCACCGCAGCCAAGTTCCGGGCGATGGACATCCCGCGCTTCCTGGCCTCTTCCTGAATGGTTTCGGACTGCCTTTTCTCCACCAAAATGATGATCAAACCCATGAGAAGGAGGATGAGAAGAGTGGAGTAAAGGATGAGTCGGGTCTGAAGACGAATCGATTTGGAATCTTTTATAGAATCCATTTGGATTCCGAGGAGGAGGAAGATCACTCCTTTTTTAGCCAGATTTTTTTCATCGGGATATAAGGTCCACCGAGAGCATTCACCTCGACGCCTCTGACATTAGGTTGATACGCCTGCTGGAAGATATGGTTAATCGTGGGAACAATCACCGCATCTTCCATAATGATTTCTTCCGCTTTTCTATAAAGATCGATTCTCTTAAGTAAGTTAACTTCTTTTCTCGCCGTATCAAGAATTTTGTCGACTTCCGCACGATGATATCCCATGAAGTTGTATTTAGACTTAGAATGGAAAAGGATTCCGAGAAAATTGTCTGGGTCAGGGAAATCTGAATACCACGCGTACCGAAACATCGGGGTTCTGTATGAAATCATCATATCTTCAAATTTTTTCCAATTGGTCTCAGTAACAACCTGAAGATGAATACCGATATTGGCGAGATTCGATTTTACAATTTCCAACTCTCTCTGAGTCATCTCTGCTTTTTGAGCAGACCAAAACTCCAAAGGAGGAAGCCCTTTCCCTTCGGGATAACCGGCTTCTACCAAAAGCTTTCTGGCCTGATCGGGATTGTATGGGTAGAGGATTCTGGCAGGAGAAGAGCCTGGCATTCCCAATGGGATGATTCGATCCGTTATATGATCCATCCCTTGGAAAGCTTCCTCGTCAATCTGTTCTTTGTTAATTGCAAAATTGATCGCCTGTCTTATCTTTTTATTGTCAAAGGGCTTTGTTTTTATTTGCATGCCGTAAAACCGGAGGGAAAGTATGGGCTTTCTGACAATATAGAAATTTTTCAATTTACTCGGGTCTCTAAATTCCTTAAATGGAACTTTAGTTTCCTCCAATGCGCCCTCTACGAAATTTCTAAAAATATCCTCGACGGGGTCCCCATGGAAGGTTTTGAAGATGATCTTATCAAGATAAGGCCTCCCTTCAAAATAATTAGGATTGGCTTCAAGGACGATCTCCTCACCTTCCTTCATCGATACGAACTTGAAAGGTCCTGTCCCCACAGGGGATTTTCCAAAATCAGCACCCAGCTTTTCCATCTCTTCCCTCGAAACAACTTTAGCCCCTTTCATCGCAAGGATACTAATAAAAGGAACATAAGGTTCGGAAAGTATTATTTTGAGCGTGTATTTATCCTGAGTGATCAGGCCCTTCACTTTTTGGGCTTTTCCATCCATGAATTCTCTTGCTCCAAGGATTCTCGTAAAAAAATCAAAAGAACTCGACTTCGTTTTGGGGTCGATGATCCTTGTAAAAGAATAGACAAAATCATTTGACGTTACTTCCTTCCCATTATGAAATTTGACACCTTCTCTCAAATAAAATGTATAGGTGAGACCATCACGGGAAACCTTCCATGATTTGGCTATTGCTGGAATGACATTAAGGTCTTTATCGAATTGAACTAATCCATCGAAGAGTTGTTGGATTACACTTACAGCATAAATGTCTGTTGAAAAAGCAGGATCCAAGATCTTTGGCATGAATTCGAGTGGTCTCCGGTATATTCCACCAAAAACAGGCTTTTCCTCACTTTTAAATGGTTTTTCTGCCGATGCCTCATTCCTAAGAATGGAAATAAACCAAAAGAGAGAGAATACTGCCAAAATGATTTTTAAGAATTTCATCGCTGGGATTCAAAATCTGATAGGTCTTTGAAGATTATATATACAGAAATTAGAGAAGATGTCAAAAGATATTGCTAAAAAAAAGCACAACCATTTTATCGGTCATGCTTTCTTTTAATGATTTAGAATGGGGTTAGAGATTAACTTCCACCGCCATCGGCCAAAACTGGCAGCACATAGGCCATCACTGTTGCTGCGATGATGAACAGCTCGATCGCGATCTTCTTCATGGTATCACCTCCTTTTAGATGGATTCACGATGGAAAAAAAAGAGAAACAAGACGGCTTATTAAAGAGCAAGACAGGTGCCAAACGGGATCTCTTTTTTTGGCTTGTGCTAATGCTTTGTTTTTAAAGAAGTTTTTGGCTCGACGGTTCGAGGTGGCAGGAAATTCTTGTCTCGAATAATTGCCTATGATTGTAGGCACCCCTTTTCAAAAATAGGTGGAAAAGTGAGGAAACTCTTCGATTCCACTAAGAAACTATCAACTGCACACGATTATAGGCAACTGTCAGAAAAATAGGCAATTAAACCGAACGGAAAATGGAGATTTCAGAATGTGGAACAAAAAAATTTTTTGATCGGCAGTTTAAAACCAGGGGAAGGATTCTATTTTCTTAATAGGATGCCTAATTGCTTGGCCTTCTGGATAAGGGTATTGCGATTGACCTTGAGGATTTTAGCAGCCTCTGTTTGATTTCCTTCCGTAACTTCGAGGACATTACGGATGATGCGTTTTTCAAATGCCTCTCTGAGTTTGATGAGCCCGACCTTTTCCACCCCCAAATCCTCCACATCTTGACCTGAAGTGATCAAAATCTCGAGGGGGATATCCTCCAACTCAATCACTTCGTCACCAGAGGAGAGGACGATAATCCGTTCAACAAGATTCTCCAATTCCCGAATATTTCCAGGCCAATGGTACCTCCTCAGGGCATCCAAGCCTTTCTTGGAAAATCCAGGAACCTTTTTGTTGAAGGCCGTGTTGAATTTGTTGAGGAAGTGTTTGGCCAAAAGGGGAATATCCTCCTTTCTCTCTCGAAGGGGCGGGATGGAGATGGGGACGACATTGAGTCGAAAGTAGAGATCTTGACGGAATTTCCCCTGAATCACGGCATCCTCCAGGTTCGTATTGGTGGCTGAAATGACCCGGATGTCGACTTTGATCGGTTTATTCGAGCCGATCCGTTCGATCTCCCTTTCCTGAAGAACCCGAAGAAGTTTTGCCTGGAGATCAGACCTCAAGACAGAAATCTCATCAAGAAAGAGCGTACCTGCATTGGCATGCTCAAACTTCCCAATGGTTCGTGTATGGGCGCCTGTGAAAGCCCCCTTCTCGTGGCCGAATAACTCGCTCTCCATCAACTCAGAAGGGATGGCCGCACAATTGATGGCTACAAAAGGTCCGTTCTTCCGATTCCCTTGGCGATGGATGGAGTGAGCGATCAGCTCCTTCCCCGTCCCACTCTCTCCAGTAATCATAATATTGGTCGAGGTGTAAGCGACCTTTTTGATCAGTTCGAAGATCTCAAGCATCGTACTGTTTTGGCTGACGATCTGGTCGAACCCCCGGGATCTCTCCACCTCCTTCCGGAGGAAGTCCAATTCTTTATGGAGATTCCGCTTGCTGATCACGCGAGCGACTGTAGACAAGATATCCTCGGGTTCATACGGCTTGGTGATATAGTCATAGGCACCCCATTTAATTGCATCCGCGGCCTTCCGAGCCAGATTGAGGGCGGAGACCATGATGACATCGGCCTCTTCATCCCGCTCTTTGATCTTGCGAAGAACCTCCAGCCCATCCATATCGGGCATATGGACATCTAATAGGATAAGGTCGACGGATTCCCTCCGAAGTAACTTTAACGCCTCTGGACCATTTTCTGCAGAGAGAACGCGATAATCATCCTCGAGAATCACTTCGAGGGACTGCCTTGCCCCAGATTCGTCGTCTACTACTAATATCGTTGGTTTTATCTCCATCGAGTGTCACTATAAAGGAAATGGCTATCTTCGTCAAGAATAGTGTGGTCTCTTTGGTTGGGCTAGATTTCGCCACGAGTGCAGTCGGACGAAAACCCCGCCCATCGCGACGGGCGAGGCACTATAATTGTCCCGCCGTTTTCGAGGGGTGATATGTTGACATTTAATCGATAGAGTGTTACGGGGGAATTGAATCCCACAGCGCTTCTTAAGAGCTTCGAGCGGGAAAAGGGGAAAAGGATGCATTTTTCTATCCAGGAGGAGTTATTCAACGTTCTACCCGATCTCACCATTGGCATCGTGGTGGGAATGGACGTGAATAATAGCCGCCCCGTTAAGGAAATTGATGACCTTCTCACCCAGGCGATTGAAGAGATGAAAAGAAATTTTATCGGAGAGAAGGCCCAGGAGCATCCACGGATCAAACCCTGGAGAACGGCCTTTTCCAAATTGGCTATCTCGGGAAGCAAATTCCCAAGCTCCGTTGAATCCATGGCCAAACGGATTCTGAAAGGGGATCCTATTCCAAGGATTAATCCTCTCGTCGATCTCTACAACAGCGTCTCTTTGAGATATTTGGTTCCCATGGGAGGCCATGACCTGGACACGGTCAAAGGGGATATCTATCTTAGATTTGCAGAGGGTTGGGAACCCTTTACTCCGTTGGGCGGAGGGGACACAACGATTGTGCCGAAAGGAGAATTGATCTATCGGGATGATCAAGAGGTGCTGACACGAAATTGGGTATGGCGCCAATGTGAGAAAGACAAGGGGACCGAGAAGACGAGAAACGTCTTTATTCCCATCGATGTTCTGGGTGAGGTGGGAAGAGAACGGGCTCATGAGGTGATTGGAGAACTCTCCCACCTGATCCCAAGGCACTTAGGGGGCAGCATCTTCTCAGCCATTCTCAACATCAAAAACCCCTCCGTTGAAATACCCTATCCCCCCGTCATTAAGATGCCTTAGCCTCTTACCTCCGGTGCGAGTTGCAAAACCTGCTTTGCTAAGAGGCTGCGTCGTAATCAACAAGAATTTACTTCCCTTGCGACACGAAACCGTAAGAAGGCCGGTTGCCCATGACTTTAAACGACCGCATTCTAAAGAAGTAAATCTGAAAAGTGACCGTACTGGTTAACGAAGACCGAAAACTTCTTTGATGGCAGACCATGCCTCTGGTGAAGACCACTCCCTCTCTCCCACGATCGCACCTATCAACATACCTTCTCGATCGACAAGGAATGCTGCCGGAATAAATTTGACCCCATAGGTCCGGGCGATCTTTTCCTTCTCATCCAAAAGGACGGGGAGAGTCACCTTATTTTCTTTGACGACTCGTTGGACCTTTTTCGTCTTTTCCCCATCAATCGCAAGCAGGAGGATGGTGAGTTGGTCTCTCTTTCCCGCCGAGAACTTTTCCATTACAGGAAGTTCCTCCTTACAGGTAGGACACCAGGTCGCCCAAAACTTCAATAAGACCGGCTTTCCTTTGAGGTCTCTGAGGGCGATCGTATTACCGTCCAAATTCTTGAGGGAGAAGGGGGGGGCTTCCTTTTTCTCTTGGAATCTCTGAACACCGAAAGACGGGCAGGAAGGGCAGTCCGACTGGCTGGGAGGGGTAGGAGGGGCCCCTTTTATGGGAAGGATGAGGAGCAAACTAACCCCTGCTGCTACCAATAACGGAATAATCCTTTTTATCATACCCGATGTGAAACGAACGTTTCAGTAAAAGACTAAGATATATTGTGCACCCAGTCAATATGGTCAAGTCTTCTCACGGATACAAATTCTCTCCGTCCTCTCAATGGGAGGTTTCATCGAGGACCCAATCGCTTGAAGATCAATCTTGGGAAAGAGAAGAATTTAAACTTAAAATAAAAAGGGAAGAGTTCCCCTCTTCCCTTTTTAAATTCTTTCCCTTTCCTCCAAAGGACAAATCCTGTTTCTTTGAAGAAGCAGACCCACCTGCCCTGGCTGCAATAGAAGGGCGGCAGGCTGTTTAGTAACCCCTCTTCTGAATCTCGGCTAAGCCCTCATCCACCGTGAAAACGGCACCGCATTTTGGACATTTAATCTTTGCGTCCTTCGATACCCCCGCACATCCATAGGAGAAAACTGCTAACATCGCCAATGCCAAAATGATACTCACCCATTTCCTCATTACCCTTCACCTCCTTTCGTGAATGGATCTAATGCTCCTGTTTGAAAGAGATAGCGTTGACAACGGATGGTATATCGAAAATCGATAACAAAAATCCCCTTCAATGTCAAGAAAAAAATCATGCGTCTCGTGCTCAAAAAACTTTTCCCAAATTATTTCTTCTTTTTTGGCGTGGCCTTCTTTGTCGTCTTCTTGGCCTTCGGGTGTTTCATCCCGCATGACATAATATTCTCACCTCCCTTATTCTCTACTTATTGATTTATTTATCTCTTTTAAATTAATATTTGTCAAGAGTTTTCTTGATATGCATCTGGCCGCCCACGAGGCGGGGATTTGAGTTTAAGCTCAAGGAGACGATCAGTGCCATCCAGATGGCTCAAAACCACCTTTCCTGCAGGAACTCACTATCTTTCGGGTAATGAGGCGGCCGCAGAGGGAGCGATTGCCGCAGGATGCCGATTCTACGCGGGCTATCCCATCACCCCTTCAAGTGAGATCATGGAACGGATGTCCTCACGGCTGAGGGACATAGGAGGGGTCTTCATTCAAATGGAGGATGAAATTGCCTCTATCTCTGCCGTGATCGGAGCTTCCTGGGCGGGTGCCAAGGCGATGACTGCCACTTCAGGCCCCGGGTTCACTTTGATGCAGGAGGCGATTGGTTATGCGGCCTTTACAGAAACCCCATGTGTGGTCATTGATGTGCAGAGGGCTGGTCCTGGTACTGGACAGGCGACCCGGGGGGGAAGCGGCGACATCATGCAGGCCAGGTGGGGTTCCCATGGGGACTATCAGATCATCGCCCTCTCCCCTTGGTCCGTTCAAGAGATGTATGATCTTACGCTACGGGCCTTCAATCTCAGCGAACGCTACCGGGTCCCTGCATTCGTCATGGCTGAGGAGGCAACGGGCCATCTCAGAGAAGCGGTCAACATTGAAGGCCAGGTCGAGGTCTGGGACCGGAAGAAACAGAAAGGCGGCGCTCCCTTCGGAACCGAGGAGCAAGACGGTGTTCCTCCGATGCCTTCCTTAGGAGAAGGGGAAAGGCTTGCGATCACCGGCTCCACCCATGACGCCTATGGATTTCGAAAGACCGATGACCCAGAGTCCCATGCCGTGCTGGTCGACCGGATCAACCAGAAGATCGTTAAGAACAGGCACAAGATCGTTGAAACGGAGTCCCATTTCATGGATGACTCGGAGATCGTGATCATCACTTACGGATTCACAGCCCGGACGGGCCTCTATGTGGTGAAGCGTATGCGGAAGGAAGGGTTGAAGCTGGGTCTCTTAAGATTAATAACCCTATGGCCTTTTCCGGAAGAGGCTGTTCGAGAGGCAACTGCAAAGACGAAAAAGGTTTTTGTTCCGGAGATGAATCAGGGGCAGGTGGCGGGTGAGGTGAGAAAATACGTCCCGTGCGAGGTGATTTCGTTTCGACAAACGAATGGGGAAGTGATCCGTCCCGAAAAGATCATTGAAGCTTTGAAGAAAGCATAGGGAGTTGGGGAAATGAGGAGGTAGGGAGCTGAAGTAAAACTTAAGTCTCACCCCATCTCCTCATCCCCCTATCACCTCACCCCCGTTTGTTGCAAGATACTGATAACCGTACAGCTCAATACAGGACGGGGTTCATTGATGGTTAGGGCAATGGAGAAATACCTTCGGCCGGGTGTGAAGGGGACGCCCTTCTGCCCGGGTTGTGGCCATGGCATCCTGATGGGCCTCATCTTGAGGGCCATTGACGAATTAAAAATAGATATGAATGAAATGGTCTTTGTTTCTGGCATCGGATGTGCGGCCTGGATCCCAAGCCCTCACTATGATGGGGATACCCTTCACACCCTTCATGGAAGGGCATTGGCATTTGCTACGGGTGTAAAAATCTTTAATCCCGAACTCTGTGTCATGGTGATCAGCGGAGATGGCGACCTTTCCTCGATCGGGGGAAATCATCTGATCCACGCAGCAAGAAGAAATATCGACCTCAAGGTCATTTGCGCGAATAATATGATCTATGGCATGACCGGAGGACAGGTCGCCTCGACGACACCCAAAGGGTCTACAACTTCTACAACGCAAGAGGGCAATCCTTATCGGCCATTTGATCTCTGCAAGCTGGTGGAGGCAGCAGGAGGCACCTATGTCGCTCGATATAGCGTGACCCAGCCCATCTCGCTCATCGGGTCCATCAAAAAGGCCCTCTTGCATGTTGGATTCTCTTTCATTGACGTACTCTCCCCTTGTCCCACCCAATATGGAAGGAGGAATCGGATTGACCGGCCGGAGGATATGATTCAAGATCTAATCCACAGGTGCATCCTGGAGGAAGAGGCACAGAGCCTGACAGAGGAGGAACGTGCCGAAAGGATCATTACCGGAGAATTCTCATCATGGGAGAAATAACACAGGTCCGATTGAGCGGGTTCGGCGGACAGGGAGTGGTTCTGGCTGGAATCCTCCTGGGAGAGGCAGGAGTCATTGACGGAAGACATGTTTCTGGATCGAATTCCTATGGTGCTCAAGCCAGAGGCTCTGGATGTAAATCAGAGATCGTCTTATCAGACAGACCGATCGATTTTCCTCACTTGATTACTGCGGACATCCTGGTGGCGATGTCCCAAGGCGCTTACGATCTATCCTGTGAGGACGTAAGGGAAACATCCGGGCTCATCCTTTATGATCAGGGGCAAGTTGTGCCAAAGAAACGTTTAAATGTGAACCAGATGGGAGTGCCTGCTACAGAACAGGCCCTGAAAAAATTGAAGAACAAACAAGTGGCCAATATCATCCTCTTAGGTGCCCTGATCGAGGTCACAAAGATCGTATCTCCCGGGGCGATCCAAAAGGCAATACACACCCATGTGAGTGAACGCTTCCGAAGCCTCAATCTCAAGGCCCTCCGAATGGGAATGGAACTTGGGAGGCGAACTCATGATTGAAGGAAGAACTCATAGGCCGGTTATCCAACCCGACGAGTGCCACACCTGCAATGTCTGTATCCGTGGATGCCCTGCCGAACTCATTCCGGAGTATCGGGAGGAAGAAGACAGCCTTCGAGGGGCTCTCTATCGCGGAAAAATTACGAGGGCACCGGGAGGGGAAAAGGTTTCTCTCCCTCCCTGCCAGGAGGCTTGCCCCATTCGTCAGGATACAAGGGGCTACGTAACCCTTATTGCAAAAGGAAAGTTAAAAGAGGCACTGGAGTTGATCCGGGAGGTCAATCCCCTGCCTGCAGTCTGCGGGTTTATTTGCCACCATCTCTGCGAGGAGGCCTGTTTAAGGACCGATGTGGATCAGCCGGTTCCCATCCGGCTGCTCAAGCGGTTCGTTGCAGAATACGAAAGGGAGGGGAAAAAGGTTAGGAGGAAATCGTCAAAAAAGAGGCATGAGAAGGTTTTGGTGATCGGCTCCGGTCCGGCTGGCCTGGCTGCTGCCAACGACTTAAGCCTCCTCGGATACAGGGTGACGATCTTCGAAGCCCTTCCTGTACTGGGGGGGATGTTGGCCGCTGGGATACCTGCATTCCGATTGCCCAGGGATATCCTTAAGATGGAGATCAACGGAATCCAGGAATTGGGTGTCGAGATGATGTCAAACCACCCTTTTTCCCTGAGAGGGAATGGGAAGATTTTCCAAGAACTCGGCTTCGATGCGGCCTTTCTTTCAATCGGAGCCCAACGCAGTTTAAATTTAAATATCCCGGGCGAGCGACTTCAAGGCGTCTTGCATGGGGTCGAATTCTTGAGAGAGCTCAATTTAGGAAAGGGAATAAAGGTCGGGAGAAAGGTAGCCGTCATTGGCGGAGGAAATGTGGCCATCGACGCCTCCCGCTCGGCAATCCGGCTCGGTGCGGAGACAGTTGAGGTCTATTATCGGAGGTCAAGAGCTGAAATGCCTGCGATCCTCGAAGAAGTGGACGAGGCGATGCGCGAAGGAGTAAAGATTCATTTTCTCTCCTCTCCAGTAAGAATAATGCAGAGTGGAGAAAAAGCCGTTGGAATGCAGTGTGTCAGGATGAAACTCGGCGAGCCCGATGGGACAGGGAGGAAAAAGCCAATTCCAATCGAGGGGGCCACTTTCAAGGTCCATGTAGAAACCATCATTGCGGCCATCGGCCAAAGGGTCGATCAAAGGGCCCTCAAGGGGCTGGACGTCAATCCGGATGGAACGGTGCGAATCGATCCGGAGACAGGTGAGACCAGCTTGAAAGGTCTGTTTGCAGGCGGAGATGTGGTCACAGGGCCAGGTTGGGCAATCGATGCGATCGCTGCCGGAAAGAAGGGAGCGGAGTCAATCTCTCACTATCTCTCATAAAATTATGTTCGGAGTAATGAGTTCGCAGTTCGGAGTATTCAATTTTTGATCTCCGAACTCTAAACTCCGAACTCGGGACGAAGTTATGATGAGGGAATGTAAGAAAGAAGTGGTTCGGAGGACAAAACGGAAAGCTCTCTTGCTCAAGAAACGGAGAAAAGGATTTTCTCCGGTTGGAGGTGGTCTTCTAAAGGAAGAGGCTCTCAGGGAGGCCAGACGGTGCCTGGGTTTAAGAGAATGTGAATCCTGTGAGGTCTGTGGCCTCTTATGCCCAGATCTGTGTATTAGACGCAGTGAGGAGACAGGTGAGGTTCTGATCGATTTAGATTATTGTAAGGGATGCGGAATCTGTGCATCCGTTTGTCCAAAAGGGGCAATCCAAATGGTATTGGAGGAAGGGACATGAAGGAGAAGGTTCAGATCGATCTCAATTCCGATGTTGGAGAGAGTTTTGGCGCTTACAAATTGGGGCTCGACGAGGAGGTCATCCCCCACATCACCTCTGCGAACATTGCCTGTGGATTCCATGGAGGAGATCCGGGGGTGATGCGGAAGACCGTTGCTTTAGCGAAGCAGTATGGGGTGGAGGTGGGATCTCACCCCGGATTTCCGGATCTCATGGGCTTCGGACGGAGAAACATCGATGCAACGCTGGAGGAGATCCAGGATTATGTCATCTATCAGATGGGAGCGCTGCAGGCATTTGCGCGTTCTCAGGGGCTAACACTTCAACACGTCAAAGCCCACGGAGCCCTTTATAATATGGCCGTCTCGAATCCTAAGATATGGGAGGCAATGGCAGAAGGGATAGCCAGAATAGATAAGGAGATCATTCTTGTCGTCCTTGCCCCTTCTCACAGGGATCCCTTCCTGGAGATCGCAAGGCATTACGGTATTCGCATCGCCTTTGAAGCCTTTCCAGATCGTGCGTATAAGAATGATGGCTCCTTAGCTCCTCGAAGAGAGAAAGGGGCGGTGATTCACGATCACGAGGTCGTTGCGCATCGGGCATTAAAAATGGCCCTGGAAGGCAAGGTGATCGCCACCGATGGGACGGAGATCGAACTGAGGGCGGATACGCTCTGCGTCCATGGTGATAACCCTGCTGCGGTCCAGATCGTCAAGAAGATTCGGGAAGAATTGAAGGCTTCGGGTGTGGCCGTCATTTCAATGAAATGGTTTGTCTGAGATTGCGGAGTGTGGATTTCGGATTGCGGATTCAATTCCAAATTCTGCATTCCGAGTTCCGAAATCTAATACATGGCGTTGTATCCAGAGACAATTTCCAGGTTGATGGGTGATCGTGGCCTCCTTCTCGAATTCGGAGACGAAATCGGCTCCGAGGTCAACGAGAAGGTAAGGAGGATGGCCCTTGCAATCCAAGCCGAGGCAATGAAGGGTATCCTGGAAACAGTTCCCACTTACCGGTCTTTGCTTATTGTATATGATCCATTGATTCTATCCATCGACGATTTAAAAAAAAGATTGAAAAAGTTGGAGGACGGACTTCGACAAACCCCCTTTCCCGAGCCAAAATTAACCCGGATCCCAGTAGTCTATGGAGACCCTTACGGGCCGGACTTGGACTTTGTGGCTCAATATCATCGCATCTCTCATGATCAGGTGATCCAACTCCATTGCAGTAAACCCTATTTCATCTATATGATTGGGTTTATGCCGGGCTATCCATATATGGGAGAGCTTCCTGATGCATTGGTTACTCCGCGGCTCAAAACCCCCAGGCTATTAGTTCCTGCGGGTTCTGTGGCAATAGCACAGAAGCAGACGGGGATCTATTCAATGGATAGTCCAGGAGGCTGGCAGATACTTGGTCGAACCCCTGTCAAACTTTTCGACCCCGAAAGGAAACCCCCGGCTCTTCTTATGATGGGCGACCTTGTGCAGTTCTATCCCATCAGTGAAAAGGAATTTAAAGAGTGGGGAATCTAGTGGTGTACCCCATAAATGGAACTATGTTTGGAAATGATTATCCCCAGCAAAATAAGCTATCCAAGTGCTCTTTGAAATATAGCGTTATTTCTGTGGTGCACCACTAGCCTAATAGATAAGGGGTCTCCATTATTCGTCATTCCGGCGAAAGCCGGAATCCAGGGAAGCGTAAGTGAATAAACAACCCGCGGTGTACATTCTGGCAAGCAAAAGAAATGGGACCCTCTATATTGGTATAACTTCAGATCTTGTCAAGAGGGTGTGGGAGCACAAAAACAATTTGGTAGAAGGATTTAGCAAACGCTATGGGGTTCATCAGTTGGTTTGGTATGAACTGCACGAGAGCATGGAATCCGGTATTAAGCGTGAAAAGCAATTGAAAGAATGGAAGCGAAAGTGGAAACTGGAGTTGATTGAAAGTGCTAATCCCGATTGGCAGGATTTGTATTATACGATTACTTGAATGGATTCCGGCGCCTGCCCTGGACCTGATCCGGGGTTCGCCGGAATGACGCTACGTTTAGGTTAGGACTTATGCGCCTGTTGAGAGGGGATGAAGGGTGGCGGAAAGGCAAAGGGTGTATTGAGGAGGTTGAAGATTGCAAAAAGTGGCAGCCTTTGAAATACTCGAACCCGGAATTCTGACCACGGTTCAGGATCTCGGTCGGTATGGTTTCAGTCAGTATGGGGTTCCTCCTTCCGGTGCGTTAGACCCCTATTCCTTCAGGATCGCAAACCTACTGGCGGGAAACGCAGAAGAAGAGGCGTGCCTGGAGGCGACGGTCATGGGGCTCAAGATGAAAGCACTGAGAGACGTTGTCGTCTCCATCACAGGCGGAGATCTTTCTCCCACTTTAAATGGGGAATCCTTGGAGATGTGGAAGACCCATCTCTTGGTCGAAGGGGATATCATCTCTTTCAAAAGCGTTCGAAAAGGATGCCGTGCCTATTTGGCCATAAACGGCGGATTCGTTGTTCCGAAGATTATGGGGAGCAGTTCGACCTACCTATCAGGGAGGTTTGGCGGCTTAGGGGGAAGAGCATTGAGACGTGGGGACATTCTTTATATTCCCGGCCGTCCCTCCTCCTTAGATAAATTAGGCCTCCGATTTCCGAATGATCTGATTCCTCCTTTCGAAAAGGAGGCGCTCCTCAGGGTGATCTTTGGGCCTCAGGACCACCATTTTACACAAAACGGATTCCAAACATTTTGCGCCTCATCCTATCAGGTCACTCCCCAATGCGACAGAATGGGAGTGCGGTTGGAAGGCCCCAAAATCGAGAGGCAATCCGACGTGGAGGAGTCGATCATTTCGGAAGGTCTCATTTCAGGGGCAATTCAAGTTCCAGGTGATGGGAAACCCATTATCATCTTAACGGAAGTGGTCACGGGAGGTTATACAAAAATCGCAACAGTCATCTCAACGGACTTAACGAAGGTGGCGCAAATGAAACCAGGTGATCGCGTGCGCTTTGAACCTATATCCATTGAAGAGGCCCATCGGATTCTCCGAGGACAAGAGGAACAATTAAAGGAGTTCAAAACTTTTTTTCGGCAACGATGATGATTAAATCCTAATTCCCAAGCTTCGAAATTCTCAACGGGAGGTTTGGAATGTCCTCCTCACCCATTTACGAAATCTATGCAGTAAAGTATGCGGGTCCACTCGTCGGTTCTGTTGCAATGGTTTTTTGGAATACCGATTGGGATAAGAGGATTGAAAGGAATTACTACCTCTGGGTTGTCAGAGGGAATGGTGAGACCCTGATTGTCGATTGCGGCGTTGCTCCTGCCCTTGCAAAGGCAAGGCAGATTCCGGGTTATGTCAATCCAGTTGATGTCCTCAAGAGGATCGGGGTTGAGACCTCAAAGGTGAAAAGGGTCATCATCACCCATATCAACTTTGATCATATCAGTGGGATCGAACTTTTTCCCAACGCAACCTTTTATGTTCAAGAAAAAGAATTTAACTTCTGGATCAAAGATCCCATAGCCAAGAAACCTCCCTTCCTCAAAACCTCAGATCCCGTAGGAAATGCTTATCTCGCAAGACTCGAGGGGACAGAACGATTGGTCCTGATCAATGGGGACAAGGAAATTCTTCCAGGCATCGAGCTCTTGCTGGCGCCGGGCCACACCCCTGGCCTCCAGGTGGTTGCCGTGAATACAGCAAAGGGAACAGCCATTTTAGGTTCTGACTGTGGTCACCTCTTTAGAAATTATGAAGAGGAGATCCCAAGCTGTTTCATCGTCGATTTGGTCGCCTGGATGAAGACCTACGACAAGCTAAAGTCGAAGGTTTCCTCCCTTGATCTTCTTTTCCCGGGCCATGATATGAAGATGTTCACCGATTACCCGAAGGTCGCCGAGGATATCACTCGGTTGGTTTAGAGGAAATGAGGGGAATTTCAAACTCATAGAGGTTGGCACCTGAACCAAAATAGATTTTTCGATCCATTATCGCCATGCCTGAATCAATCGGAACAGGAGGCTTCCCTAATAAGAAGATTCGGTCGTCTTTAGGATCGATAACGAAGATCGCCTCTTTAGCCAGTCCATAAATCCTTCCATCTGGTCCGATTTGGAGAGAGATCTCTCTCGGCTCCTTGAATCCGAGATCGAGAACCTTTTTGATCTCTCTCTTCTCTGAATCGAAGATAAAAACCTTCTCATTGTCTGTGATTCCGTAAAGGAGCCCATTGGTAGTTGCTGCAAGGGAAAGGACCGTTCTTGCATCTGGAACAGGAACAATTTCAAAAACCTTTTTCTCTTCCTTTGGATCCCATAAGACAAGCTTTGCTTCTTTTTCAGTTGCGCGTGTGCCGGTCCCACCCCTTACAGAGCTTCCTGCTGCAATGAGATCCAATTTCTCGATGTAGGCCAGTGAGGCGATGCTCTGATTCTTGACAACATGTCGATAGACCCTTTTCTCATTCTTCGTTGGATCGTAGACACTGATCGCCCCGCCGAAGAGTCCATAGTCAGGATAACTCCCGATATAGACCTTTCCGTGGGGCCCGGCGACCATGGCTCTCGGTCGGAACTGCCTATCCCCTATGGGACCGAGATCTCTCGGATTCGAGCCTTCGTTTTCGCCGAATTGTAAAGATCTTTTCGGATCATAGACCGAAAGCCGAGCTTCAGGATAAGAACAAAAGTAGAGCTTGCCATCAAGACTCCCCATCGAATAAATTTCTCCGGTCGCATGAGAAGCCTTTCCAAGATTGGTCAGGGAGTGATTGCCAGGGTCGTACACGAAGAGACGGAGGGGAAGCATGCTGCTTCCATAGATCCGGCCATCCGGGCCAGCACCTACTACAAAAATATAGGCGCCGGAGGCTTCATATTTGAGAGGAATCTCCTTTGTCTCCTTTGTGGCAGGATTTTCAATCCTGAGAATTCTATTGTCGACAAGATGAAATTGCCTGCCGTCAGGAAGGCCCTTCGGCGGAAACGGTATAATCGATTCAGAAACTTCGGTTAGCCTCTTACCTTCTTCAATACGGAACCATCTATCTGAGGTCGAAATCCTGGTATAAATCTTTCCGTCATTGCCTTTGACCAAACTCAGGCGTCCTGGTTTTCGGCCCTCAGGAGGGATGAGCGAAATTTTGGACTTCGTTTTCGGATCAAAAACCACAATGTCCATCTTTTCAAACTGGATCGCACAATAGATCAAACCATCCTCTCCTGCTGTCGGATAGCAATAAAACTGTTCGGGATCTATTCTGCCAAAATTCTCAGTTGTCCCCGTCTTCGGATCGTAAGAGAAGAGATTCGTTGACGGATAGGTTCCACCCCAGATTTTCCCATCGGGTGCTGTCGTGAGGCGGCAAATGAAAGATTCCTTTTCTCCCCCAGGTTGTCCGAGATCTTCCCATCTCTCTATTTTCGGATCGAAACGCAGAAGGTGACCGTGGTAATAACTCCCGAGATAGATCCGATTTTCGTGGTCGACCGCAAATCCCCAGGAACCCATTTCGGAGGAGAGAGGCCCTTTGAATTGACCGCATTCACCGGTATCGGGATCGACGGCGAGGAGAAAAAGAGGGGCTTCGTACTGTCCAAAAGAGAGGTAAATCGTATTCTTCTCCCCCGTCTTTCCAGGGCCGAGGTAGGCTCCCCAACAAGCCCCTTCTTTCACCGGAATGCCGAGATCTTGGAAGGCATACAAAATCTTGTACTGAAGGCTCAGGGTGATAAAAATGAAAATGGGAATGACAAATCGGGTGAGGCCGCTCACGGGCGGTGAACTTATATTGCACAATTAGATCACCGGTTCTGTCTCCGAAGTAGTAGATTCTGAGGGGGCAGGAGTCTCTGAAGAAGGAACGGACTCCGAAGCTACGGCCGCGGGAGCCGGGGTCTGTTTTTTGGGCCTCCTTTGCCGCGGACGCCAATGTGGTTTCTGAGTTGTCCGTGACTTCTGAGTTTTCTGTTCCTTTCGAGTTTCCTGTTCCTTCAATTCTTTCAATTCCTCTTTCTCACCTTTTCTCTGTTCTTTGCCGAAACCGGTGATGACATAGGTGCCGCTTCGGGAATCGCTTCGAAGCCGGATGATCCCTTCCTTCTCGGCATCTGCGAGGAGGTCACTGAAGGTCCGGTATCCGTGGTACGACTCATTAAACGAGGGCTTCTTGCGCTTCATCGTCTCCTTGACCAAGGAGGACCAAAGGACTTCCTTATTCTCACGGACCAAGGCGACCACAGAGTCGACCAAGAGTTGGAAGGCCTCTTTCTTCTTTTCCGGCAAATCCTGTTCAATCCTTGGAGGGGTTCCAATGGGCCGTTCCAGGTCTTCATAGTAGATGAACTCATCACAGTTGTCGATCAGGAGGTTGGAGCTGGACTCTTTCATCCCGAGGCCGATCACCCGTTTTCCGTTCTCCTTGAGTTTGGAGACGAGAGGTGAGAAGTCGCTGTCGCCGGAAACAATCACAAAGGTATCGATGTGTTCCTTCGAGTAACTGAGATCGATGGAGTCCACACAGAGCCTTATGTCCGCTGAGTTCTTCCCGCTCATCGAACGTTTTGGGATCTCGATCAGCTCAATGGCTGCCTCGTGGAGGGGCTTCTTATATTCTGCATAATCGGCCCAATCCGCGTAGGCCTTCTTCACAATGATCTTTCCCTTCTCGACTAAGCGCTCTAAGACCTTGTGAATCTCAAACCGCTTATCCTTCTTTCCCTTAAATCCGAGGGCGAGGTTCTCAAAATCGATAAAGACCGCCAGTGTATGCTCCCCTTCATTCATACTCCACCCCCTTACCCTGTTGCTTCAGCCAGATTTAATTCCTCAATAGAGGAATGTTTTCTCCACCTTTTTACATTAACCAAAACCACCGGCTGGTCTGATTCTCGATTCTTCAGGGACGTCTCTTTATGCCACTTATTAAAATCATCTTCCCCCGCGATCTGAAATATAACCAAGGCATTGTTGGGTATTTTCTCTGCGAATTTCTCATGCTCCATTAGGTATCTATGGAACTCTGTCGAGACCATTGCCAGGAAGTTCGTGTAATCATTCATTTTGCACCCCTTTTAGGAATTCCTCTTTATATCTTAACCAATTTTCATTTATATCCCAATCCCCAAAAGTTAAAGCACTCTCAAAGCCTAAGTCCAAGGTTATCTTTGTTCTCTTGCCTTTTATATCATATTTGTCCACATGTGAAAAGCGATGAGAGCAGTCATATCTTGATCAGTCTTTTGCGCATATTAATTATAAATTTAGTGATTAGTATTCCAGGCACTACTAACAATCCTATTAATAATAGAACTATCATATTCATTATTCTCGCCTTATTTCATTCTAAGGTCGGCAAACAAGGACTCATGTCAACCGAAATCCCTGATCAGGAGGACCGATATTCCAGAGGCATATCTGTGAATTTCTCAGGTCCTTTTATCTTTTTTTTGACGTGTCTTGATTTTGATACGAGTTTACCAGATTGGGATAAAAAATCAACAGAGAGAACTCTAACTTAACATCTGAAGAGGATATCCTTCTCTTCTTAATCCCTTCTTAACCTCTTGGATGTGATCTGGCCCCCGTGTCTCCAACACCAAGATCACCTTTGAGAACCCAATGGGGATATCCCTGGCCGCCCGCTCATGGATGATGTGGAGAATGTTGGCGCCGTATTGGGCGACGAGATTGGAAAGTTTTGCCAGGGAGCCCGGGATATCTCTTAAAAGGACGGCAAAACGGATGACCCTTCCCGTTTGAGTAAGTCCTTTCTCAATGATCCGGTCAAGGAGGTTGACATCGATGTTGCCACCGCTGATGACCAGGACCACCCTCTTTGCTTTGATCCTCCATCTCCTCGACAAGAGAGCGGCCAAAGGTGCTGCCCCTGCCCCTTCCGCCACCACACGCTTCCTCTCCATCAGCATGAGAATGGCTGAAGCGATCTCATCTTCCTGAACGGTGACGATCTCATCGACCCCCTTCTGGATGATGGGAAACGTGATCTCGCCTATCCTCCGTATGGCAATCCCATCGGCCAACGTGGGTGCCACTTTCGTCTCCACGATCTTCTTCTCCTTCAGAGAGAGATAGGCGGACGGCGCTTGAGCCGACTGAACCCCAATGACTTTTATCTTCGGCCTTCTTCTTTTTACAATCGTGGAGATTCCCGAGATCAAACCTCCCCCGCCGATCGGGACGACGATTGCCTCTGCCCCTGGAACCTCCTCCAAAATCTCCAGGCCGATCGTGCCTTGTCCGGCGATCACACGTTCGTCATCGAAAGGGTGGATGAGGGTCATTCCACTG
>Ga0187770_10000308_pt1 | contig 24146 bp, 19 predicted proteins | sample 0116_SJ02_MP02_2_FD_133154 | JGI IMG/M metagenome (GOLD analysis project Ga0187770, IMG submission 133154) | Tropical peat soil microbial communities from peatlands in Department of Meta, Colombia - 0116_SJ02_MP02_20_MG | ecosystem: Environmental > Terrestrial > Soil > Wetlands > Peat | place...
TAAGAAATGGCGCGGAAACGTCAAACTAGAACAGGTGAGGGTAAAAGAAGATATTGCGAGTGCGATGCTGTCCGTTACCGACGTGGAGCAACAGTTTGTATATATTGATGCCACCCATCTGATTGATCCCCGTCTGATTTATGCCCTAACCGTTGCTTCTGAACCTACCATTGCCTATATCAATGCATCTGACAGGGAAAAACAGCTGATCCGAGCAGGATTCCTGAGAAGAGAAGATTTGCATATCTGGTCAAAACAGGGGGAGGCTGGTCTGATTCGTCAGATGAGATCGCTTCTCCCCGAAGATATTAATCCTTTTTCTCCAGAGGTCCGCGGACCCGTGCCTCCCTATTTCATGGAAGTTCATTCCCTTGAGGAGGCTCGGAAAGCGACCTCTCTATTGGTCCGCTGTCAGCAAAAGCATGTGATGGACCTCCCTGCTCAATTTATCGATCCGCCCTTCAAAAACGCATTGACCCGCCTCCTCTGCAACACATTTATCACTCCCAACATGGTCACCGTGGCCGGATTGGTTGTAGGAGCGGCAGTAGTTTGGCTCTTTTGGCATCGCTATTTCTTAGCAGGAGCACTCACCACTTTTCTTGTAGAGGTTCTGGACGGAGTGGATGGGATGCTGGCACGCACGAAACTTCATTATTCCAAACTCGGAAAGTATGAGGATCTGCTGGACTACTTCAACGAAACGTCCTGGTACATCGCCCTCGGAGTGGGACTACGGGGCGTACATCTCAATCCATCACCTGCATGCGTAGCTGGTCTGCTGATTTTCTCTGATACAGCGGACAATATCTTTTATACTCTGGCGGTCAAATGGTTTGGGAAAACCATCGATCTCTTCAGTCCCTTTGATGCGACATTTCGGCGCATTGCGGGACGCCGCAACATCTATTCCTTTATTTTCATCATCGGATTTTTACTCGGTTATCCATTCGAGACCCTCGCCCTCGTGGCGGTTTGGGCGACTCTCACTGCCAGCATCCATGGAATCCGTTTGGTTCAATATGGCAGAATGATGAAAAAAATTGTTAACTAACACTTCGAAGGAACCTGATGAAAAAGTTTCACATATGCAGCGTGCTTTTGGGGATTCTCCTGTTGGCCTTCTTGATCTGGAAGATCCGCCCCATGGCATTGTGGCGAGAACTCGATTTGCTTGGTTGGGGGCTTGTGTTCTTGATCCTGAGCGAAGGGGGGGCAGATCTTTTCCACACCTTGGGATGGCGATATTGCCTTTCCGGTCCCCATCGAAATCTCTCTTTTTTCCAAATATTCTGTATCCGGATGGCCGGCACCTCGATCAATTATCTCACTCCTACCGCCGGGCTGGGTGGTGAGGTGACAAAGGGAACCCTTCTCTCTCTGAATCATCAAGGAGTTGAAGCTGCAACGGGTGTCATTATTGGAAAACTTGCCTACTCCCTATCGCAACTCCTTCTTGTTGTTATTGGATCATTAACCATCCTTTGGACGATTCACCTTCCCACCGCGGCTTTGGTGGCTATGCGCACAGCCACAATTCTTCTGGGCGGAGGGATCTTGTTATTTCTCGCTGTTCAAAAGTATGGCAAACTCGGTGCCGTTGTGCGGTGGCTGGTCACCCACAAGATGGGTGGGAAAAGTTTAGAAAAGACATCCCATCACATCACTGCGGTGGATGAAGAACTTAAGCTTTTCTACAAAGAGCGCCCTGCGGACTTGCCTCTCGCTGTGTTCTGGCACATCGTAGGCATGGCATGTGGGACGGTTCAAACCTGGTATTTTCTCTGCCTGTTAACAGATCAGGCTTCATTGGCAAAAGCCGCAGCAGTCTGGATTCTCGGATCCTGGCTGGATCTCGTGGGCTTTGCTGTTCCTATCGATATTGGAGTTCTGGAAACGACGAGGGTCATCGCTTTCAGGGCCTTAGGTTTTCATTCGGCACTGGGCCTGACATACGGGATTACGATCCGAATGAGGCATATCTTCTGGGCCGGAGTCGGGCTTTTGATTTATATGACGCTCTTGGCGAAAAAAGGGGGGGGAAGACTTGTTCCTGAAAAAAATCCATCACTGTGCATGGCCCCTGAAACATCCTCTGAAACGACAAAGAAAGGAGGGGTTTGAAACATGGAAACTTGCACCTTGGGATCTCGGAGTTGGAAGGTTGGATATGCGATTCTTGGAGTGGTGATCACCTTCAGCCTCATATTCATTCCTCAGGGATTCACATGGGGGGAGGAACAGCAAGGGAAGAGGCTGGTTCTGAATTTAAGGCATCTCATTGAGATGGCCATCTCCAGGAGCCCCGAGATCGGTGAGGCCAAGAGCGAAATCGCAGGAGCCCGGAGTGATCTCGATCAGGCTAAAGCCGCTTACTATCCACAGTTGGAAAGCACGGGCCTCATCGGCCCTGTTGACAATGCAAAGAGGCCGGCGGTCCGCGGCACCCGAATCATTGACCCGTCCGCTGGTGGCATTGGGGTTTTCGGCAGGTTTGATTTTGGAGTAGCCCAACCTCTTTACACCTTTGGCAAACTTTCCAACCGGGAAGAGGCAGCAGGCCGTGGGGTGAGGGCAATGGGGTTCAAACTGGAAGAAAAGAAGAACGAGATCGCCTTGAGAGTGAAGCAACTCTACTATGCCTTGATCGTGGCCCGTGCAGGGATTGACGCAGCCGATGACGCAGACTCCTTTTTTGGCGATGCAAGGCAACGGATGACCCGCCTCCTTCAGCTCGGCTCTTCCAACGTAGCCGAAAGCGATCTCTACAGGATCGATGCATACCGAGCGGAATCAGCCCGGTCGCGGGCCGAGGCGGAAAAAGGTGTCAAGGTCTCCTATTTTGCCTTGAAGTCTCTGATCGGCTTGCCGGCCGGCGAGGAATTCGATCCTGCCGAAAAGATCCTCCCCGTAAGCAGTGAAGCTCTGGCGGAGTTGGAGAGTTATGTCCAAAAGGCACTTTCAGAGCGGCCGGAATTCAAACAGCTTGATGAAGCACTGGTCGCCCAGGAATTCCAGGTTCGTGCGGCCCGGAGTGACCGCTATCCTTCCTTTTTCGTCTCCCTGGAAGGGTCTCTTGCCGGGGCACCGGGGCGAGAGACTCTCCGCAACTCCTATATTTCGGATGACTTCAACCATGCGAACGTTGGGGTCGTGGCTGGAATTAGGTGGAACTTTGACTTCGGCATCAGTCGGGCAAAGGTGGAGAAGGAACGGGCGGGTTATGAAAGACTTCTTCATACAAAGGCCACTGGAAAACTGAACATCCCCATTCAGGTGGCCAAATCTTACCAAGAAATAAAAGAATGGAAAACCGCTGTGGACGCCTACAATGACGCTGCCATCGCATCAAGGAAGTGGGTGGTGGCGGCCCTCACCAGTTTTGACATGGGTGTCGGGACAGCCGATGATATGCTGAAGGCCATCGAAAAATATGGCCAGAACCAAGGGAAGTATCTCGAAGCCGTCTTCAATTACAATCTTTCCATGGCTGAGCTGGAGTATGCTTCCGGCACAAGAACCTACTGATCGGGACGCGGAAAAGAATGAATCTTGTTCAACAGGGGCTGAGGAAGGGTTTGATTCTGCAAACCAAGCACCCTCTTCATATCCTCTTGGTTGCTTTGGCTCTGACGACCCTTTCGATCTTTTATACCGTTAGGAATTTAGGGTTCCAGACGAGCCAAAAACAGCTTATTTCTCCCAAGCACCGACTGATGCAGCTATCGGACCGGCTTGATCAGTTTGAAGACTTCGACACCTTTGTGGTCGCCATTGAAAGTCGCGACCCTTCCCGGTCTTTGGAATTCCTTCACGCTCTTCTGCCCCTCCTTGAAAAGGATCGTGGAAATTATCTTGAGGTCTTTTACCGGATGGATCCCAAGCATTTTAAGCCCTGGGCTCTCCTTTATCTGAAAAAAAAGGATCTCTTAGACCTCGGTGATAACCTTCAGGAGCACCAAACGTTTATTCGAAGTCTGGTGGAGTCCCCAACATTGACCAATTTTTTCAGACAGATCAACGATGAAATGGCTTCCAAAATGGTGGGCGAGCTTTTTACCGGGTTTCTGGATGAGAAATCATCAAAGGGCGACGAGAAACCCATGGATCTCGATTTTCTCATTCGCACCCTCAGAGAAATGGAAGAGTGGCTCAAGGGTGGCAATTCTTTCGCTTCTCCATGGGGATCGCTCCTCACCAAGAAGTCCTGGGATAAGGAGTCAGAAGAAGGATATTTCTGGACGGAGAAGAAGCATTATCTTCTCCTTTTTGTTACCCCTGCCAAAAAAGAGGGAGGTTTTTCCAAAGCCAGCCATTCTCTGACAGCCCTCAGGAAGGCCGTTGCCGAAACTCAAGCCACTTTTCCTGGGATGAAGGCTGGAGTCACTGGATTAGAAGCCCTGGATATGGATGAAATGGAAGTTGCACTTCATGACATGAGCCTTGCTACATTGCTCTCTGTTGCAGGATTGGTGGTGCTTCTTTTCCTCTTCTGGCGCGGATTTCGACGACCCATTCTCGAAATCATTACCCTTCTTGTCGCTCTCGCTTTGACTTTTGGCCTCACCACCTTATTTATCGGCCATCTGAATATTCTTTCAATATCCTTTGCGCCTATGCTTCTCGGATTGGGCATTGACTATGGGGTCCACTGGTTTGCCCGATATCGGGAGGAGTTAGAATTCCAGGGTGCCCCGAAGAAAGAAGCCCTCGAGGTAACCATGATTAAACTGGGGCCGGGGATTCTTCTTGCGGGCCTTTGCGCAGCTCTTTCTTTTCTCCCTTTGACCCTCACCGGATTTAAAGGTTTGGTGGAATTGGGCATCATCTGCTCAATGGGACTGGTCATGGCAACCCTGACTACCCTATTCCTCCTGCCCGCTCTCATCCTTTTGTTCGATCAGGGCGCGAACAACCCGCAGGCTACCTTGTCTCCTAACGGTATAAAGCCGTTATTGAAAATCACGAAGGGTCGGGCTCTGGTTCTTTTCATCCTTGGCATCGGTGGATTCGTCCTCTCTCTCTGGGGAACTGGTAACATAAAATTTGACCTAAATATGTTACACCTTCAATCTAAGAAAGCAGAATCTGTTCTCTGGGAAAAGAAATTGGTCGAAGGCTCAAGGCGGTCTAGTATGTACGGGGTCATCCTTGCCCGTTCTCTCGAAGAAGTTCGAAAAACGACAGAGGCTCTTGAGGGACTTCCCACCGTTTCAGAAGTCCAGAGCGTGCAAGATCTGCTCCCGAATGAACAGGAAGAGAAAATCGACTCCTTAAAGCGGATGAAACCCCTCCTGGCTGGGATCAAACTACTCTTAAGCCCTCAAGATCCTATCAACCTTTCTGAATTAGATGACATTTTAGGGAGAATTCGTTTTAAAATGCTTGATTCGAGTCAATCTCAGTGGGGCGTAAGCAAACCCTTGGAAACACAGATGAGGCAGGTGAGAGATCTCATCGATAACGTCCGGATGCACTTCCATTCCTTGGAAGCCTCGCAACTTTCGCATAGGCTTCAGACTTTCGAAGGTGCCCTGATTGAGGACCTGAACGACAAGCTTGATCTCATCCGTGCCAATATATCTACAAGACCCATGCGGCTCGAAGACTTGCCTCGCCCCCTGCTTCAGCGTTTTGTTGGAGATGACCATCTCTACCCCATCCGAGTTTTTCCAGCTCAGAATATCTGGGAGCCAGAGCTTCTGGGCAAATTCGTTCATGACCTCCAGACCGTAGATCCTGATGCCATCGGTGATCCTGTGACCCTCTACGTTTTTACTATGGCCTTTCGGGATGCCTGTATCAAGGCTGCGATCTATGCGGCAGTTTTCATTTTCATCTTTCTTTTTGTCACCTTCCGTAGTAGCATTTCTGCCTTGATGGCCATGACGCCACTGATTGGGGGTACCCTCTGGACCTTTGGATTGATACATGCCTTCGGGGTTAATCTGAATCTTGCAAACAGTATCTTTTTGCCCCTCGTAGTTGGAGCTGGGGTAGAATATGGGATTATCATTGTTCAACGCTGGCGACAGCGCGAAGAAGTGAAAAAAGATACCGTTTTGCCATACAGCACCGGGATGGGAGTCATCCTCGCTGGGCTCACTACAACGGTGGGCTTTGGTAGTCTAACCATCTCTGATCATCAAGGCCTTTACAGCTTGGGAATTCTGACGACCATTGGGAGCCTCGCAATTCTGGCGGCAGCGGTTCTGTTTTTACCTGTTCTCCTGCAACTTTTGATGCAATTCAAACTTTACCATCCGGGTGACAAAAACCATTCCCACAGCAAAGGGCGTAAACTATGAAGCGGATGATTTTCTTCATAACCATGTTCACCGTTCTTTCTCTTTTTTTTCAAGATGCCCTCTGCCAAAAGGTACCTACTGAATGCATCCGTGCGATCCTTGATGAGGTAATGGCCGTTCAGACGGATCCTCAGCTCAAAGGGCAAGAGTTCAGGAATAAAAGGAGGGCCGCCATTAAGAGAATTATTTCGCAAAATTTCGACTTCGACACAATGGCCAGACAGTCACTTGGTCCGTACTGGGAAAGATTGGAAGAGGCTAAGCAAATCGAATTCAAAGCTATTTTCCAGGATCTCTTTCAGGAGTCCTACACAAGACTCGTCCTGGACTTTCTTGTACGAGAAAAGATTCTCTACACCAAAGAAGATATTGACCACGGCCGCGCTCTGGTTAAGACGACCATCGCTCGGGTGAACGAAGAGATCCCTGTTGACTATTCTCTGACAACGATAGAAAAGAAGTGGCTTGTCAACGATGTGAAGATCGACGGCGTAAGCATTGTGGAGAACTACCAGAAATCCTTCTCCAGAGTGATCAAACAGGAGTCCTACGAAGCCCTTCTGGAAAAAATGCGCCGACAGCAGAAGGCGATCGAGAAAAACTGATGGGGATTGTAAGTCTCCTTCTCCTTTCGCTCACGACCCTGTCTTTTTGCTATTCCCTCGGTGCTGCCTACTGTGCTTGGACCTTCTTTAAGAGGAATCAGCAAGGGAAGGGAGATTCGGATACTCCATTGCCTCCGGTTTCCATCGTCAAACCAGTTGTAAAAGTGGAGGAAGGTACCCTGGAAAACTTCATGAGCTTTTGCGATCAAGACTATCCGGATTATGAAGTCATTTTTTCTCTCTCCCAAGAAGGGGAATTAATGATCTCCCTATTTGAGGACTTGAAGAAATTCTTTCCAAACAGAGAAATTCGATGGGTCACCGCGAACCAGAATAAAGGGCCGAACTATAAGGTTGGAAACCTTATTGCCGCAGTCCGAGAGGCCAAGTATGAGATCCTGGCCATCAGTGACGGTGATATGCGTGTGGACCGGAACTATTTGAAACAGATCATCGGACTTTTTCTCCAAGAGAAGGCGGGGCTTGTGACCTGTCTCTACCGTGGAACCCGTATCCGGAGCATCTTCAGCGCTCTCCAATCATTGACCATTCAGACAGATTTCATCCCTAATGTGCTCTTTGATCATCGGTTTGAAGGTATCTCTTATGCCTTTGGAGCCACTATCCTCACGAGCAAAGAAGTTCTGGCGAGCTTCGGCGGTTTGGAAATCCTTCAAGAATACCTGGCAGATGACTACCATGCAGGAAACCAAGTTCATAAAAAGGGATATGGAGTATGCCTTTCCCCGTACCTGGTCGATCATATTTTTTGTACAAAGAATTTCAGAGAATATTTCCTCCACAACCTTCGTTGGGCAATTACTCAGAGAGTCTGCCGCCCGATTGGATATTTTGCCTCCATCATCACTCACAGTGTCTCCCTGGCAACGGTCTTCCTCATCCTGGAAGGATTTTCTTCCGGGGCGGTGGCGCTCTTCTGCTCCATCTGCGGCTTTCGTCTCCTCAGTTTCATTTACTTCAACAAGAGCCTTTTCAGGAACCGGGAGGTCACCCCATACTTCTGGCTTATTCCCTTCAATGATTTTCTGAACAGCGTTTTCTGGTTTGCCAGTCTTTTCGTCAACACCGTCCATTGGAGGGAGCGCCGATTCCGGGTGTTTAGGGGAGGGAAAATCGTCGAGGTCAATTGAGAGACCTGCCGGAGAGCAATCGATGGCCTTCTCAAAAGCAAGATGGAAGCTGTACTGGAGACTTTATAAAACCCTCAGGGTAAATTATGGTTACTATCTCTACCTGATGAGGCGGGGACAATCGACCCGCATCAGGAAGATCCTGAAGCAGGGCCGGATGCCTTCGGCCGGCTCTTACTTCCCGACCAAACTCAATCTTCGCCTCTTATACGATTGCAACCTCCGATGTAAAATGTGCGGTCAGTGGGGCCAGACCGGCTCTTATTTTATGTACGATCGGTCGAGAAGGCGAAAGAGACTGGATATGGAAGTCATCGAGCGCATCCTGGATGAATTGATCCCACGGGGATTAAAAATGGTCGATATGGAGGGAGGAGAGACCTTATTGTACCCTCAATTTGACCAGTTGCTTTACCGGATGGGCAAGCGAAACGTCTATGTTAAATTTGTTACCAACGGGACACTCCTCGATAAATTTGCGAGGCCGATCGTCGAATCCTTGGTTAAATCCATCACCGTTTCTTTGGATGGAGACAGGGAAGTTCACAACCGGATCAGGGGCGAGAAACGGGCCTACGAAAAAGCGATGAAAGGATTGGATGCTCTTTTGGCGATGAAGAGGAGCTTAGGCAAGAGCGTTCCTCTGGTGCAGATTGCCTTCACGATGAATCGGCACAATGGTGCGGCAGCCCTAAGAAGCCTCTGCGAAGATCTACAAGGAAAGGAACTGGCCGATATCCTGGCAATCAAGCTCACTCCGATTTTTGTTCCAGACCGAGCAGAAAAAGATTATATTTGTTTGGTGGAAGACTACTTTGGCATCGAAGAAGGAATTTTATGCCCTGGGGGCTTCAAGGATGACTACGCAGATTTTGCCGAGGAGGGCTACAAGATCGTCAAGACAGTTTCTGAATTGAAGAAGAAATCTTTCGACTTCTTAGTGGAAGCCCTGCCTCATATCCCCCTCAATCAAATTCCTCGCCTTTATCTGGATTATTCCTGGGACCTTGGCCGAGCCCCTTGCCCCGTGCCCTTTGATGAACCCACCGTCGATGCGGATGGAAATGTATATCCATGCAATCTCTTTACGGATACTCCCCTCTCCATGGGAAATATATATGAAAGCCCTTTTCTGGAAATTTGGGATGGTCCGAATTTTACGAGGTTTCGAGAAATGCTCATGGATCAAGGTGGGCTCCTTCCTGTCTGCAACCGGTGCTGTCAGTTAACAGAGTATTAATGCGACCTTATCCATTGAGACGTCATCAAGTCTGTGATTCAGTACTTATCAAAATCTTCCATTGTTCCTTCCGCGCGGGAGACCTTCCTTTCAGATCGGTTCACCACCCACGAGGCAATATTCGCTTTCGTAATGGGCAATGGGAGGCGGGTAAGTATCGAAAAGCAGCTGTAAAACTCACGGTACATTCGTTTCACGTGGTGCTCCAATCTTTCGGGAGAGCAATACATTGGTTTAATGTGACAGTGGATTCCCGGCCATCGACCAATGTGCTCAATATCGATGATTCTATTCTCCACATTCATCCGTTCAAAAAGGGGCGTTCCTTTATGGGGAGTTAGGACATTAAAATAGGCAACAGGGACTTTCTCCTCTTTCAGGAATGCCAGCGTAGAGGTGAAAATGTCCTCTTTTTCGGTGTCCCAGCCAAAAATAAAATTAAGAGAATAACTGATTCCCCTCCTTCGTAGTTGGTGCAGAATCTCCTTATATTCTTTCACTTTGTTGATCCTTTTGTTCAATCCGGAAAGCGTATTTTGATCGATGCTCTCCATCCCGATATTGACATGGAGAAGCCCACTCCTTTTGGCAAGATCCATAAACTTCTCGTCATTACAGAGATAGGCTGACCAAAGGGCTGACCAGCGCACCTTCAGGGGAATAAGGGCTTCCATCAGTTCCATGGTATGAGAAATCTTGCCTGCAAAATTGCTATCCCCAAAGAGAATGTTTTTAGCTTTGACCTGTTTAATTTCGTCGACCACATCCTCGACTGGACGGTAGCGATAACTATCGCCGAGATAGAAACGCTCTGAACAAAATTCGCATTTGAAGGGACACCCTCTTGAGGATTGAATTGAAAAAGTTTTGATCCACCGATATTTTCGGAGATCCAAGAGACCATGGCGGGGTGTAGGAAGAGCCTTTAGGTCATGAAGGTGATCGGCACGATAGATCTTTTTCAGTCGTTTTCCGGCAGCATCCGCAAGCATGATCGGCCAAATCTCTTCCCCCTCGCCAACACCGACTGCATCAGAATGTTCAGCCGCTTCATCCGTGTAAAAATAGGTGTGAGGCCCACCCATGATCACAGGGACGCCCCTTTGCCTAAACTGATCAGCAATTTCATAAGCCCGAAGAGAGTTAATCGTCCAGGTCGTGACGGCAACGAGATCCACCGGAGCTTCGAAATCGATATCTGCTAACTGTTCGTCAATGAGTGTGACATGCCAATCCCTTGGGGTAAGAGCAGCGAGATAGGGTAGTGTCAAGCCAACGAGATTTCTTCTCTTGACTTTTTGCAAGGTTAAGTTCGATCTGGACTGGTAATGAGACGGTTGAATGATATAAAGTCTTGCAGTCATAAGGATGGTAAAAGTTCCTCTATGAGACAAAATATTTTATTAATTCTACTACCTATTTCTATGAAATTACAATAACCTAAATGGCAAATTGACTTTAGCTCCTCTTCTTTTTATGATGATAATTAGTGCGGTCAGTGACTTAACATCCATATTGCCTTATGGAAAAGATTCAACACAGAGTGAAAACAGCGGTCATACTGGCTCCTGATGAGAAGGGACTTCTTCCGATATTTGGAATTTCATCCATCCGTAGGCTTGTGATGCTGATCCTCCGGATAGGGGTTCAAAGGATATATGTCATTGGCCATGTGAATCCTCTTCGGCCAATTATTTCTGAACTCCTTTCGCCGGATTCATTCCACGCGCTCGAGGATCCAAAGCTTTTAGACCAGGTCTTGAACAGCCTCACCCTGCCCGGGGAAGAAAACGTACTTGTCTTGAGAGCCAATCACGTCATTGATCAGTATTCTCTCACACGACTGATAGAGGTTGGAAAAGGCCTCAATCTTTATTTCATGGAAGCGACGGGAAAGAGGGGGACCGACGGAATTTATTTGTCAAGTCCCGCCGACATTCCCTCACTCACTCACGCCCTATGGTCGCCCGACCCATCCAGACTTGAAATCCTTGGCAAGGCCCAATATGTACAAGGGGCTTCAGGGCTACCTTATTCGATCGACAGGGGAGAAGACCAGAGAGAGATTTCGGAGGGCAAACTGGTGGCTGCCCTTGCCTTCCAAACCAGTGAGCGAGATGGGTTCTTCGCTCGACATCTGGATCGGCGCCTCTCCCGTCTTCTTAGCAGGAGGCTCGCCCACACTCGAGTGACGCCCAATCAAATAACGCTATTTGGTGCGGCCGTCGGTCTGATCGGAGCCTTCTTTCTCTCTCGGCCAGGCTACTGGTCACATCTGATTGGGTCCCTCTTGTTCCTCTTCTTCGTCGTGATGGACGGTGTGGATGGGGAGGTATCCCGTTTGAGGCTACAGGACACCCAATTCGGTTACTATCTGGATATGATAACGGATAATATCGTCAATGTGGCAATTTTCTCAGGGATAGCCTTCGGTCTTTACCATGACACTGCGGATGGGATGTACCTGAAAGTCTTGTTGTTTCTCATTGGCGGGTTTGGGCTTTGTGCCATTTCCGTTTATTACAATATCTTAACGAGAAGCGAGGAAGAGTTGAAACACTCACCTAAAGTCAAGAGGTTCATGACTCTCTTGACCAACAGTGATTTTGCCTATCTCATCGTCGTCTTAGCTTTGATCGGCAGACTCCAGTGGTTTCTCTTCGGAGCGGCAGCAGGGACTTATCTCTTCGCAGCCATCTTATGGGCCCTTAGCCTCTATCAGAAAAGGGCGATTTCCCGCTAAATCCCTCCCACCCTTCACGATACCATGCCGCCGTCTCGGCGAGCCCGAGGTCTATATCCCATGAAGGCTGATAGGACAGCAGATTCTTCGCTTTCTCAATATCAGCGTAGTCGTGCCGAATATCGCCGGGCTGTGGAGGGCCAAAATGCGGTGAGACCTCTCGCCGAAGAATCCTCTGAAGATGCAAACACAGCTGATTTACCGAGGTGCGTTGGGCCGTGCCGATATTCAAGACATCCCCCGACAAGCCGGGCTTGAAGCAGGCAGCAATCGTTGCCGACACGCAGTCGGCGATATAGACGAAATCACGTGTCTGTTCTCCATCTCCGTAGATGGTAGGGGCTTTATTCGAAAGAAGGGCAAAGATAAATTTCGGGATCACGCCGGCATAATCAGAGGCCGAGTCTTGCCGGGGACCGTAAATGTTAAAGTATCGCAAAGAAACGGTTTCAAGGCCATAGAGGTGAGAAAAAAGCTGGCAGTAATACTCCCCCGCCAACTTGCTCACCGCATAGGGAGAAGAGATGGGGGAGAGCATCATGTCTTCGCACCGAGGAAGAACAGGACTGTTCCCGTAGACTGCGGAGGAAGAAGCGTAAACGAATCGTTTCACGCCTTCGCCCCGGGCAGCGAGAAGAAGATTCATAATGCCGGTCACGTTCACTTCGTGGGTCTCGAAAGGGAGTTCCACAGAACGAGGAACTTCGTGAAGCGCGGCTAAATGGAAGACGTATTCCACCCCCTTCATCACTTGCACACAGAGCGGAGAATTTCTAATATCTCCTTCAACGATTTCGATTTGATGACTGACCTTTGAGAGATTCTCCCTTTTCCCTGTCGAGAAGTTATCAAGAATTCTCACACACCCCCCTCTTTTAACGAGGGCCTCCACAATATGAGAGCCGATGAAACCAGCCCCGCCCGTCACCAGATAAGTTGTCATTCTATTTCTCATTCCAGTCTGTTCAAGAACCCTTTTATTACACTTTTTTTTGGAACCTGAATGCTTTTCATGTTAACTACCCCATTCTCCGTTTGTCAATGCTCATTCTCTTTTTTTCCGCAAAAAGAAATTTCTTTGAGAGAGCTCTGAAAAACTACTACATGCTCTCTTGATTACAAAGATTTCTTGACTTTTTCAGAAATCTCTCTAATTTTTTCTCTGATTTCACTTGACAGTTATTTTCATAGGTAGTTAGTATATATATTTAGGTCGTAAGATGATCTGGCATTCCACTGGTCATAACACGACAGACCAGGAATTCAAAGTAACGGAGGATCAATTATTACGATTCAAAATACCGAAATAGGTGGAAAAAATTTGGACCATCCGATCCCTCCTGCCAGAATTCAATTCTTGCCTGAAGATCGAGCATGGATTGCCGAACGGATTATCGAAGTCCTGACCAGTGGGCAGCTCACCCTGGGCAAATATGGGACCCAATTCGAGGAAAAGTTCGCCCAGTTCTGCGGACGCCGCCATGGAGTCGTCGTCAACAGTGGCACCAGCGCCCTTGAAATCATTTTGCGGGTACTGTGCGTGGAAGGAAAGGATGTCCTGGTTCCCACCAATACCTTCTTCGCAACGGCGGCTGCCGTGGTGCATGCGGGTGGGCAACCGGTCTTTGTCGATATGGACCCAGAATCCTTTGGCATACGGCCGGAGGATGTCGAAAAATGCCTGACGCCAAGGACTGCGGGCGTCGTCGTGGTTCACATCGGCGGTGTCGTGTCTTGCCGGATACGGGAGCTTCAGGAGATCTGCCAAAAAAAGAGGATCTGGCTGGTGGAAGATGCGGCCCATGCCCATGGATCCTCCTATAACGGAATGAAGGCCGGAGCTTTCGGAATCGCGAGTGCTTTCAGTTTTTATCCGACCAAAGTCATGACCTCAGCTGAAGGAGGGATGATCGTTACCAATGACGATCACGTCGCAGAGGAGGCCCGGGTCTATCGCGATCAGGGAAAGGCAAGTTTCACCCAAAACGCTCATACGCGTATGGGCTATAACTGGCGCCTTTCTGAACCCCACGCCATTATCGGCCTCAAGCACTTTGAGCGGCTCCCTGCGATGATCTCTGATCGGCAGAACGTTGCCCTGATCTACGATCAGGGCCTAAGAGAATCTCGTAAAGTCGTTCCGCTGAAGATCCCTACTGGAGGAGCTTCCAATTACTATAAGTACATTGTCCTTCTTAAGGAGAAGGCGGACCGGAAAGCCCTCAAGGCCTTATTGCGAGATCAATATGGGGTATCCCTTTCAGGAGAGGTCTATGAAGAACCTCTTCACAAACAGCCCATATTCAAGCCATATGCCTCCGGTCCCTTGAGAGTCTCGGAAGATTACTGTAGCCGACATATCTGCCTTCCGATCTTTTCCGGCATGAAAGAGGACGAGGTCCAACGGGTGCTGAGGGCACTGAAAGAAGTCATCGGTTGAAGGAGTTTTGATCATGTCAAAAGTTGTTGTTACAGGAGGAAGTGGTTTTATCGGATCCCACGTTGTGGATGCTCTCGTGGAGGCCGGACATCAGGTGAGTGTCATCGACCACCGCGTCCGGCCCCACCGTGAAGACGTCGGTTTTGAAGATGTGGATCTGATGGATATGTCTTCTACTTTGGCTGCAACCAGGGGTGCAGAACACATTTTTCATCTCGCTGCGGTTTCAAACGTTAATTACGCTTATAAATATCCTGTCTATACCACTGCTCTCAACGTGTTGGGCACGGCTCATGTGCTCGAGGCAGCGAGAGTCAATGGGGTCGGCCGAGTCTACTTAGCCTCTACGGTCTGGGTCTATAATGGTACGCCAAATGGAGGGCCGTTGGACGAATCGGTCCCTTTCTACCTGGACGGGGCAGGCCACATCTATACCTCCTCGAAGATGGCGTGCGAGATGATCTGCCACAATTACAATCAACTCTACGATGTCCCCTTTACCATCCTGCGCCTGGGGATTCCTTATGGACCCCGAATGCGAGAGGAACTGCTCATTCCAACCTTTATCAAAAAAGCCCTGACCGGACAACCCCTCACGGTGGCCGGAAAAGGGAGCCAGTACCGGAACTTTATTTATGTTCGAGATCTGGCGGACGCCCACGTCCTTGCCATGAAAGAGATCGGAACGAACCAGACTTATAATTTCGAGGGCCCGCGGAAAGTCACGGTTCTGGAAGTGGCGGAAGGAATACGGTCTGTCATCGGGGATCACGTGAGAATCGAATTTGTCCCGGAGCGGCCCGGGGACTTTGGGGGGAAGGAAGTGGCGGCCGAAAAAGCGCTTCAGGAGTTAGGCTGGAAGCCCACGGTCAATTTTGAGGACGGGCTGCGAAAAACGGTAGAATGGTTTCTTCGAAAATGGGGAGATAAATTAAGAAGAGGATAAGAATCTTCTTAAAAAATGGTGGATGAACCAATGCAGGTGATACTCGCTCAACCCCGGGGGTTTTGTGCGGGGGTGGTCAGGGCAATAAAAATTGTCGAAAAGGCCCTTAAGATTTATGGCACCCCTATCTACGTTCTCCATGAGATCGTCCACAACCGCCACGTAGTCGAAGATTTGAAAAACCAGGGGGCTTTGTTCATCGAGACCCTCAATGATGTGCCGGCGGGTGCAGTGACGATCTTCAGCGCCCATGGGGTGTCCACAGCGGTAGTGAAAAACGCGGGAAAAAGAAATCTGAAGATTATCGACGCGACCTGTCCGCTGGTCACCAAGGTGCATCTCCAGGCCCAGCAGTACAGTCGCCAGGGCTTCGAAATTATCATAATCGGTCATCCGGGACATCCAGAGGTCGAGGGCACCCGGGGCCGCATTGAAGGCCCGGTCCATGTGATATCGAGCAGCGGCGAGGTGGCGGTACTCGAGGTTGAAAATCCAAGTCGGCTCGCCTATGTCACCCAAACCACCCTGAGCATCGACGACACTCGCGAGATGATCGATGCTTTGAAAAAGCGCTTTCCCGCCATTCGAGGTCCTGATTTGAGTGACATCTGCTATGCGACCCAAAGCCGACAAAATGCCGTGCACCGACTGGCCAAAAACATAGATCTGCTGTTAGTGGTGGGGGCTCATAATAGCTCCAATTCCAACCGGCTCCGCGAGGTGGGTGCACAAAGCGGGTTGTCAGCCTATTTGATCGAAAATCCAGATGATCTGGATCGGTCGTGGTTTTCAGAAGAGACCAGGGTCGGTATTACCGCTGGAACCTCAGCCCCGGAGGCAATGGTTCAAAAGGTCTTAAGAAGGTTGCGTGCTTATGGTGCAAGGAGGGTCGCTGAAATGGAGGGCGAACGAGAAACGATGCAGTTTCGCCTGCCGGAATCACTTTCACCTTGAAAAAACTGCGCTGTTACGGCCCTCCGCCTGAATCGAGGAGTGCGTCATGGGGATCCCTTTCATTCAGCAATACTGTGTCGCCCGTCACGTGATCATTCAGAAGCTGCATCGAAAGCAGCGGTATCCTCTGGTCCTGATGCTGGAACCCCTGTTTCGCTGTAATCTTGCCTGTGCCGGCTGCGGTAAGATCACCTATCCGGAAGAGATCCTCCATCGGAGCCTTAGCGTGGATGAATGCCTCTCTGCAGCCGATGAATGCGGTGCCCCCGTGGTCTCGATCACCGGAGGTGAACCCCTTCTCCATAGGGATATGCCGCAGATTGTTGCTGGGCTGATCAAACGCAAGAAATTTGTTTATCTCTGCACCAATGGACTACTGGTTAGAACACATGTTAAAGATTACACCCCTTCGCCTTATCTCACCATCTCCATTCATCTTGATGGGAATCGGGAACGCCATGACGCGCTCGCTTGCCAGAGCGGGGTCTATGATCGTGCGGTGGAGGCAGTTCAGCTCACGCGAGCAAAGGGTTTCCGCGTCACTGTTAACTATACCCTTTATCAAGGCGTGACGGCTCAAGAAGCCGCCGAGCATTTTGATTTTATCATAGGCCTGGGAGTAGAAGGGATCACCGTATCCCCTGGGTTCGGTTACGGTCGGGCGCCGAATAAAGAGGTGTTCCTGAACTGCACACAAAGTAAACAGCTCTTCCAAGATATCTTCAAAATCTCGAAGGGACGCAAGTGGAAATTCAATCAGTCCAGCCTGTTTCTCGACTTTCTCGCCGGCAACCAGACCTACCAGTGCTCTCCATGGGGGGTCCCAACGCGCAACATTTTTGGTTGGCAGAGGCCCTGTTACCTTTTGGTGGACGAAGGATACGCCCCGAGTTTCAAGGCCCTGATGGAAGAGACCAATTGGAAAAGCTACGGCAATGGTCGGAATCCCAAATGTGAGAACTGTATGCTCCATAGCGGTTTCGAACCCACTGCGGTGAACGATGCCGTCGCACATCCGCTCAAAGCACTGTGTGTGTTGTTGCGCGGCCCAGGCGCCGATGGCTCGATGGCCAGGCAGCTGCCCGCAACTCGTCCGAAATCCTGACCTCCGGCTTGCCAATTAAGATAAGATTTAGAAGGTTTCCAGACAGAGACCAGATGAAATGAAAATCTTTGTCCCGCTGACGCTCATGCTTTATTATATTGATGCATGGAGCGATGGTGACGCAAGGCGCCTCAGGGATTGTCAAACTGGCCAACATCGAGCCACTCGGCCAGCATAGAAGCATACTCACGATCCAGGTGAAGGGTAGAATAAAGGAACATCCTGGACGCCGACGTCCTGGCGGCAACGATATCACGATACTCTTCTTCTGCTGCCATTCGCTCTAGATAGTTCTGCACTTCCTGACGGGGAATGTCGAAGGGTGGCTCCGTGAACATATCCATGGGTACGGGTCGCGGGTAGATTGCGGAGTTCTGCCGAACAGTCTCTGCGATGAGTCGCAGCCGGTCACCCTGTTTTTGGAGGAGTATGGTTGCATAAGCCTCGGTCATGAAGTCTGAGGAGTAATAGTGCCACAACCCATCCTGGGCAGCAAGCTCATGTAAGTCCTCACTCTTGGCCACTTCTTTCCTGAGGGTGTTTCTGACTTCCTCTGCTGGATCTGGACCGGCCGAGGTCAAAAGATGTCGGTCGGCCATCCGGCGAACAATCTCAGACTCCGAAATGAGTTGATTCGCCTCACTGCTCTCCCGAATCATAGCGGCCATGGCTTGGCCGGCGGCCTCCCTTCCCTTCATAACGTTCATCTCAGCCACGTTTTCTGTCTCCTCTTCGCCTCGCATGTTCTTTAATCCGGATTCCGGATTCTTCGGGTCACGGAATGAGTTTTCGCTTGCCCAGTTCTTCGGCAACCTTATCCAGACCGACTCTGCGGTATGCTTGGAGCTTCGGAGCCCCTGTGGCCCTGTCCCATCCCATCTCGTCGTAAAATACATCCAGGGCAACTTTGACGTCGTTTCTATCCATCCCTGTGGTCCCCTTCGTGAAAGGAGCCTTCCCAGAAGGATCTGTGAATACCCATTCCGGGATGGTGTCATGCTTGGTACGCATCTCCTTTGTTCCTATATCACGGATAGTAAGAGCCCGATGTAAGACGAAGATTCGTTCGGCCACCTGGTCCAGTTCCTGCCGATCTTTTTTATCTCCGGTCGCAACGCTGTAGAGCCTCGACTCGATGGAGTCATCGCCACTGTACCCACGCTCCTTGAGGGGTGAAGCCACCCACGGCCCCATCCAGTTGCAGAGGGAGAGGGAATCATGAAGCTCCTTTCGAAGCAGCGACCACTTGGCCATCTTTGCCTTCGATGGGTGCATGGGTGTGTAGGCCCCTACCCCATCGACCGCATCGGGTGAACCCCAGATCTGGGCCGCCAGGCCCTTCTGGACGGCCAAAGGCAGACCGTTGCGGATGAAATTAACGTGGGAGTGACACTGGGGGTCGCGGTTGTACTGCAAATTGATAAGGAGTCCGCATTGGCCTGCCTCCTCGGTCGAGTGGTGCTTGGGATGGCCCATTTTCCAGTAAGCGAGCTCTCGATCCTTCCTCCATACCTCCTCCGGTATGGACCACCGATCCAGCAGATAGCCCGTCCCGAGGCCGAGAACGGTTCCCAGCTCACCCTCTTTGGAGGCGATCCGTGGAACCAGCTCGAAGAGAAAGGAAGGGTCCCCCTTCTCATATTTGTCCCAAGAGTAACTTTTGAACTCCTTTTCTGCCAGCTTGTTCTTGATAAAACCCTCATCATAGAGTTTCTTGAAGTCACGCTGCAACTGGCCATAGTTGCACCAGATACCAAGGTCATCCGCCAGGTGCATGCCGACCATGCATGCCTCCACGTTCGTCAGACCCCTTTCGCCATCAGGGAATGTCTTGAAGAAGGAGCGGCCGAAATTGAGGCCGCCGCAGGTGTTTTGCCCCACCTCAGGGATGTCATATTTCACGGCTACGGAAGGGACCTTGATCATCGTATGGCACCGGATGGGGCATCCTGAACAGCCGTTTCCTCGCACGGTATACTGCCACGCAATGTCACCCATATAGAAGGCAGCGTTGTTTGTCCTGTACGCAATTTGGTTCAGGTTGTGGGGTTGGCAGGTTCCCGTCTCTATTGGGCGAGGAGCGGCTCCCCATTCACGGCCCTTGGAACCCTTCCAGCGGGTGCTGGGGTTATAAAACTCTGCCCAAGGCTGCGGCGAGCTGGGAACGACATGCTGGTTGTTTGCACCGAGGAGAGAGAGGTGGTACTTGACGAGTTTCTCCCAATCCTCCTTGTCCCCTGCAATCCTGACGCTGCCCGTGCCGACCACCCCGATGGCCTTGAGGTTTTTGGACCCCATCACCGAACCGATTCCACCGGCAGAGTGCGAAACCGAGTTCATCACCACGGACATGGGCACCAGGTTCTCACCCGCCTGACCAATGGCAGCCACGACGGCCTCGGACCCCATCACTTGGGAGATTGCCGTTGTCGTCCAGCGAATACCTTGCCCCCAGAGATGACGGGCATCTTGAATCTCCACCCGTTTGTCCACGATAGACAGCCAGACAGGCCGGTCAGCCCTCCCCTTAATGACGACGCCGTCGTACCCGGCATATTTCAATTTAGCGGCAAACTGCCCGCCCATGTGTCCGGTCGCCACGAGAGGCACCGGCCAACAGGTTGGCCAGAGAGTGGTGATTGCAGTGCGGCCGTTACAGGGGGCGCCGGTCCCCGCCAGGGGCCCCACCGCGAAGATAATTCTGTTGTCAGGATCATACGGCTTTGTACCGGCCGGGACCTCATCCCACATGAGTTTGTAACCTATTCCGGTCCCGCCTAAATAGTCCTTATACTTCTCTATGGTATCCTCGGTCCACATACGGCCGGTTGATAGATCAACGTGGAGCACCTTTCCGGCCCATCCGCCATATTTAACCATCGATATTAGTTCCTTCCCCTTCTGTATGACATTCTTGACAGGCCACAGTATTCTCTGATGAAACCAAAGCCGTGGTCGCACCGGGTTCATCGGGCCCTTGCTCATAGACCGCGATCATCTCGGGTTCATCGGCTTCATCCTCATAGCCTAAAATCATTGCTTTTATATGGGAAAAAACCCTCGGGCCGAGGGTCGACATATAGATATGGACAACGAGGTAGAGGACAAATACATACGCGGCGATCACGTGCACGGCATCAAGCATCTTTATGATGTTCAAACGCAGAATATATCTGCGGAAGAAGAGTATATCGCTGAAGAGTACTCCGCTGACCACTAACACCCCGCTGAAGATGCACATGATGGCTCCATAAACAAGCTTCTGGAGGGGATTAAATTTCCCTTCGGGTGACCGCCGGAAAGGGCTCTCCTCTCCCTTGAAAATAGAAAACAGATAAAACTTTACCTGTCTGAGAATCCCCTTGACGTCATGGCTCCTGATTATATAGTGCCGCTTCAGATTCCCATTTATAAGGTTGTACGCGAACCAGAAGACACAAGAAATCACCATCCCCCAACCCGCGTACCTGTGTACCAGAAGGGCAGTGCTGTTTGCTGAAAGGCCTGCGATTCCGGGCAGACGGAGCTCGATTCCCGTAATGATGAGGAATATAACCATGAGGGCGTTCACCCAATGCCATATCCTCAGGGGCAGGGGATGGAGATAGATCCTTTTCATCGTTTCACTACACCCCGGAGTACACCATGGACAGTGACGAAAACCACCGCGATGGAGAGCAAAGCCGTGCCAACCATATCGATCCACTTGAAGCCCGATCCTCGCAATGAGGATGGCCTACCAGCCTTCACCCCTCCAAAGAACTTAGGAATCCCCTGTCCCACGATCTTCTGTGCACCGGCCAGATGGCACTCCTGGCAGGCCTCGGCCTTTCCTGGAAGAGTCACCGCCGTGGTGGTCATGCGGTGAGGGGCCTTGTTTCTCAGGTCACGCCATGGCACGTAACTGAGTGACTCAGCAGGACAGGCCTCCACGCATTTCGGTTTCCCATTGCAGAGGAAGCACTTGGTCGCTTTGTTAGAATCCGGATCGAAAGAGATCATCTCCCAGGGACATGCTCTCAAGCATATCTTGCAGCCATTGCACTTCTCCGGGTCGACGGCTCGCACATTACTTGGAGGAACAACCACAATGGCATCCTTCGGACAGGCATCCGCACAAGGCACGGGGTGCGAGCACTGCTTGCAGAGGTCTTGTATAACCAACCCGTCGCCCCAGTTGCCCTGTCCCTGCCGTAAGGCAAATACACCCTTGGGCCCGAAGTTAAGGTTCCTGTCAACTTTGATCCTCGATAGTGTCGGTGAAGCTTTACCATCAATAAATTCGGTGCAGGCCAGTTCGCAACGCCCGCATCCGACACATTTGACCGGGTCCGCGACCACGATACCTTGGGCCTGTTCCACAATAATCAGGGGCCTTGCTTCTCCTCTGGCGAGAACCGGGCCAAGGGCAGATATTCCTATGATCGATATACCGCCCACTTTCAAGAACTGGCGACGGGAACATGGATGATTCAGGCTGAATGACCTGACCGCAGGTTCTATCATCTCCATTTTTTCATCGTGCTGACCCATCGTCCGATAGCTCCTTGATGAGTACGAGAGACATGGCAGGCTCTCTTTCGCTTCACCAAATATTACATTCCCATGCGCAACTGGCCGAGACAGCTTCCACCCAACAGATAGAATCTAAGTCGGCAGGAATAAGTATATCTCGAAAGAGAAACCCCATAAATAAATATAACACCCTCTTCTGAAGGATTCAACAGATGGAGAGATCATTCATTTCAGGAAGGGGAAGTTGAGATGCATGGTTGAAGATTCCAACTACTTTTCGATTGGAACATGCTTCAGGAATTGAGGATTTCCGGCAGCATGTAAATATACGGGAATCAAATTGAAACATTTTCAGAGTTCTAAAAACAGAGGATTGATAGCAGATGCATGGCGCGAAGGTTAATCACTCAGAGAGAGGTTCAAGTCCGGTTCTAAGAATGCACGAGAGTAGAATTCCATCACGCCACTCGACGAGAATCTCCCTGGGGAGGTATTTCCGCCTCCCCTCTTGCGGCCGTTGCTTTCGCGTGTCTTCGCATATCAGTGGACCGAGGGACACTCACTGATTGGAAATCTGACGGTAAGGTTATGCGCTAAATCTTTAATTCTAAATGGCTACAGAATCTACTCATAATTATCATTCCTTCCCACTATTTCCCCACCGTCGTACACCCCGAGATGATCGATATCTACAAAAGAACTCCTGTCGAAAAGGTGCTCCTCTTTAAAGAGGAGATCTGGAATATCTTTAACTTCTCTGAAACAAAACCCGAAGCCATAGCTAACGCGAATACTTTGGCTCAAGAACAATGGTGGGGAGACTCCTGGCACCTCCAAAAATGTCTGAACTTTCTCATGATCCCTAAATTCTATCTTCTGCTCACCTACACCGAAGATCCAGGACCCCCAAGATCTGGACACTCTGAAACCCTTGTCAATGTTTGGCGACAAATTGAAATCGTGAGAAGAGGGTTCAAGACCCGCGACGGCCGTCTCAGTCTCCTCAAGCTCTTTCAAATCACTCGCTACCTTCCAACTACCTTTGTGAGCTCCTTGAATAAATCTGGACAGACCCCGATTTTTTTCTTGACAAATTTAGGAGATGGTGTACAATTTAACATATTTTGTCAGCATTTTTGTCGACAATAATGCCGAAAACAATTGATACCAACAGTGTTCTTGACTATATCAAGGGCAGGGTTCTCAATTTTTCACTCCTACCCGGAGTTAAGATTTCGGATGAAGAGATCGCTGGGGTCTTCGGAATAAGCCGATCCCCTGTTCGTGAAGCGTTAAACCGTCTCGTAGAACAGGGATTGGTTGAGTATCGGCGAAACCGGGGTTTCACTGTCAAAGTTTATAAGCGAAAAGAAGTCGCCGATCATTATGTGCTCCGTGAAGCCTTGGAGTGTTTGGCAGTGCGGTTGGCGACTGAGTCCATGGGTACCAAGGAGATCAAATCAGTTAAGAAACTTCTTGCAACCTACCCTTCCATTATAGAATCGCGGGATATCACTCGCTTTGATCAAGTCGATGAACAATTTCACGACATGATAGCCTTCTATAGCAACAATGCGGCTCTCCACCGGGTACTTAAACTCCTCAATGGAATTATCCGTACCATTCGTCGATATGACCACCTTCGGTTCGGAAGTTTTGAAAACACGTTTGAGGAACATCAGCTCATTTTCAAGCACATGGTCCGCAAGGATGCAGAAGGGGCGGCAAGGCTGATGTCTCACCACATCATTAAATCTATGACTCTGGTGATGTCGATTCTTCCCGAGCAGTCGTGAAGGGCGTGTATTGAATATGCAAATCCCGGGGCACCCTAGAGGTCACGTGAAATTTGGGGCTTTGGACTGGCCAAGGTAGATGAATAATTGCACGTCATCTCAACCGAAGGAGGAAGTACAGTGAACGTGATTCTAACGAATGAAAGCCTAAATCGGTTGCGGACAGAAGTTATTTCTCACGCCTACGCAAGCAGCACCCCTGTTTACGTTGAATCTGCCCAAGGTGCAATGGTTCGTGATGTAGAAGGGAAAGAATACATTGACTTCGGAGTTGGAATCGGGGTGATGAATGTTGGGCATAGCCATCCAAAGGTCGTGCAGGCGATAAAGGACCAGGCGGAGA
>Ga0187770_10000310_pt1 | contig 24143 bp, 30 predicted proteins | sample 0116_SJ02_MP02_2_FD_133154 | JGI IMG/M metagenome (GOLD analysis project Ga0187770, IMG submission 133154) | Tropical peat soil microbial communities from peatlands in Department of Meta, Colombia - 0116_SJ02_MP02_20_MG | ecosystem: Environmental > Terrestrial > Soil > Wetlands > Peat | place...
GTTTTGCCGTAGTTAGCTGCTCAGCAAACCAAGTCGTTTACGAAGGAAATGGTACCGCGGGGTCAGGGTCCTTCGTCTCCGTAGGTGGAGTGTACGAGTTCGGCTCCACCTGCCCGGGGCCTGAGCCTTGTTATCCAGCGGACGTGACCGGAAGCTTCACGAGCCCGCTTCTACCCCTTTAGCCCAAGCCCGGCGAAGCGAGTGGGAGGGACCCGCGGTCGCTAAGTGCGGATTGGCCTCACGGCGTTTCGTGACCCGCACCCACGTTAACGCGGAGTTCAAGGCGCGGTGCTCTGACCCGCGGGATGCGATTCGCCTCGTCCGCGCCGCTGGCGCCCGTTGGCTTTCGCGGGAGCACCAAGTCGACACCTACTATCGGGTCGCTGAGGGACGACTCAAGATTCGCGAGACGGGGACACGCGCCGAACTGGTCTGGTACTTTCGAGGGGATACGCTTCGCTCCAAGCGAAGCGACGTACTGATGCTGACCCTTCGAGACGCCCCTTCGGTGAAGGTTACCCTAGCGCGCACCCTCGGGGTGAAAGTGATCGTGGACAAGGTCCGGAGAGTCTATCTTCGGAACAATGTGCGCGTGCATGTCGACGACGTGAAGGGACTCGGCCACTTCGTCGAGATCGAGAGCGTGGGGGCCGCGAAAGACTTCCCGCCCCTCCAGCGACAGGCCGAGGAAATGGCACGGGTCCTTGGATTGCGTCCCAAAGACCTGATTCGAGGCTCGTATAGCGACCTTCTCGTGGACGCGAGGAAGGGATGAGGGCCCCAGCTCGCAGGTCGTCGAGCCACTCACTGGTCCTCGAGGCGTTCCGGCGCTCCCCCGGGGCGTTATGGATCGAAAGGTATCGGTCGCTGTCTCCTGCTGCGTACCGTTGGATGCAAACGAGAGCGGCCAAGGGACTTCGATTCGGCGTAGCCGCTCGGGTCGAAAACTCCCGCGGGCAGGTTCTTCTCGTCCGGCTGAACCGGGATTCTGCATGGACGCGAAAGTGGATCACGCCAGGCGGAGGCGCGGAACCGGGAGAGACGCCCCGTGAGGCGATTCTGCGGGAAATCCGGGAAGAAACGGGCGTTCGGGTCACAAACCTGCGGCTCTGGAAGGTCTACCACGAAACGCTCGAGACCGAAGGTGATGGGGGACTTTCATGGGACTTTCTCCAATTCACTGCCATTTGGGCGGGAGGTCGACCCCACACGCGAGTTCCCAAGGAGGTCACGGAAGCACGGTGGTTCTCTCGGCTACCTGAAGACATGGAGTTCCGGGAAGACTGGCTTGGTCCCCCTCGAACTCGATTCCGGCCACGCCGTACCGGAACATCGCCTCCGTGATACCGAAACGCTCGTAGAAACGTGCCGCCCTTCGCCAGTCGTTAGCCAGGGTTTCAGTGAGCCCCGGCGTTGTCGCGGCTACCGCACGCGCGTGCTTCACGCGCCCGCGCAGGTCGCGAAGGCGCCCCGCCTCGCGCCGCTCATCCTCCTCGCGGGAATCGTCGGGCAGGCCGCTCGTGATCTCTGCGAGGGCGAACCTTCGGGTCGGCGTCTCGAATCCCTCCTCGGGGTTGGGCTCGGCGGGGATCGCGACTCTGGCCTCGACGTGGGTCCGCGACCCATCGTGGGCGGGTGAAGGTGCCTGAGGACGCAGAGTAGAACCCGACGGGACGGGTCTCGTCGCGGGTGGACGCCGCGGCGCGACCTCGGTCTTCGGCGACACGTCCAGGCTCCCGAAGCACCGTGCCTCCAGGCCGAGCTGCTCGCGGAGCGCGCGGACGTTCTCCGCGCTCGTCGTACCGTGCCAGCGGTGCCCCTCCGGGTCCCAGCGGAGGCCGAGCCCCTTGAGGAACGCCCGGTTCGCGAATGTCGCGGGGCTCCCGGGCAGGAGCACGGTGCGGGCTACGTTCGAAGGGGTTTGAGAAGCGCTTTGCGCGCTCATCGCGGTCATCGACACGGAGTGAGCGCGGAGGCCGCCCGAGCGGCGATTCGAGCCGCGAGGGCGGCCGTGTCGCGATAATGCTCGCGCGGGTGGCAGGCGCCGCGCGGGCTTTATCTGCGACCCGCGCGGTCGATGACTTGACCGCGATGAGCGCGGATCGTCAGCTGGTCCACTCCGAGAGCGCCGGTCGTCCCCTTGCTCTAAGTGGTGGTCTGAACGACAAAATTGATGACCGTAACATACAGGCTCGAGTCGCTCGGAACCGATGACGGCGCCGTGACGGTCACAGAAACGGAAGCGGTCTGCCCGGCAGGGACTTCGAATGGCAAAGCGGGGGATGAGGAAACGTAGGTAAACTCGTCACCATAGATGTCTGCGGAACTTGTGACATCGAAGCCCGTCACATTCAGGCTTGCGCTTCCCGTGTTGTTAATATGGACTTGACAAACGAAGTTCGATCCGCTATCGACATAGGTGGGGCACGAGGCCCAGCCGGGAGGGCCAGACACTTCCGCTTTCGTGATGTGCTCCTTCGTCGCACTGCTGCTGGACATCGCGGAGTACGCTGCGGCAGCGATGACGATGACAATGATGAGCACGAGGACCACGATTGCGACATTTCTGAGCGTATGCTTCTTCGGTGGCACAGGAACTAGCACGATTGGTTGGGGTTGAGCGGCTGGCGAGGGCGGGGTAACCGGACCAGAACCTGTGGATACTGGGGCTCCACACTTCGTGCAGAATCCGGATCCCTGCTGGACCGGGGAACCGCACCGGGTACAGAATTGAGCTCCCATCGGATCTCCGACCGGAAACGACGTTCATAGTTCCGCGGACCAGCTTTAACACTCCTTACGTGAATTCCGCGTCGCTCCGATAGCAACAGAAAGCTCGGTGTTTACCGGAATCCGTGGGCTGGACGTGGCTGAGGGCGATGAGTCTCGAGAGGAAGCCTCTTTCGCCGTCAACGCAGTGGGTCTGCCTGCCCATGCTTCCAACCGAGCAGGAAGCTCCCCGTGTGAAAGACAATCTGACTCGGGAGTTCCTCTTATCCCACCACTTGCCGGCGAGGTACTCTCATTGCGTCGTTCTCAAGATCCGTGGTAAGCCGTTGCACGTTTGTGCGCGGTGTCTCGGTCAGTTCACGGCCATGGCGGGGGCAATCGTCGTGTTTTCTGTGCTATCGGTGGAACACCTGTACTGGTTCAGCCCGCCGATTCAAGTTCTCCTCTACCTCGCGCCGATGCCCGCGGCTGTTGACTGGACAGTCCAAACAGTCACGGGGAAGGAGACCACCAACCCCAAGCGCATCACCACTGGAGCGCTCCTCGGAATCGCCTGGGTAAATCTGATCGCTTGCATCGTCTTGCGTTTCTGGCCGTGGGGTGTCGTGGGAATTCTTTCCCTGCTCAGCTACTGGGCAGCGATGGTGCTGCTAGTTACTCACTTCAAGAAGTGGGGAGACATTGCCGCGCAGTTCCCTGGGCTGACGACCTGAGAACCGGAGCACCCAAATAGCGCGACTATCCATCGATCACCTCTCGCTCCACCGAGTCCGAATGGGTCAGAATCTACAGGGATCCATCCAGGCCCAGTCCAAGGTTACATGCCGCGCTGCTCGCGCGCGAGGTGGCCATTGGAAGATAAGGCGACGCGATTTCACTGTCCAATCAATGAATGCGGGGTCGCGGAAGGCCTGGACCGAGATCGTTACTCCGGAGGACTACGACCACCACATGGTGGCTATCGGACAGGCTCAGGCGTCGGCCGACCTCGTGCTCTGGTTTCTAGCCCGGGCTCATCCTCCGCGAGGAAGCCGGGTCACTGTCGTGGGAGCCGGCACGGGATGGATGCTGGACCACGTAGACCTCACTAGTTTCGAAGGACTTCGCTTCACATTCACTGACCTCAGCCCTCGCTTCCTGCAAGTGCTGCGCGAGCGCGTCGCTGCTCACCAGATTGCCGCAGAAGTTCTATCGGACGACATCGAGGCATCTCGGCTCCCCGTAGGGATGCACCTGTTGATCGCCGGACTGGTCCTCGAACACATCGATTGGAGGATAGGGGTGACTTCGATAGCGGGTCTCCGCCCGAGATTCGTTGGGGTCGTCATCCAGGAAAATCCTCCGGGAATGACAACTCCCATCACTCCGGGCCGGACCTTGCCGGCCTCCATCGAGAAGGCGTCCAAGGTCGCACTCTCGAACCTTGTTCCGAGACAGGAAGTGATTCGCGCGTTCGAACGTCTGGGGTATCGATGTGAAGAGGAGTCCGTGCGCTCTGTTGCCGATGGAAAGCGACTGGTTGGATGCCTCTTCTGCGCGGCAGCCGAGCCACCCACGACCTGAAACGTGGAACGTGACCCTCGCCGAGCCCGCGCCTTGAATGCCCCGCGACGCGGCTGCGTCCGCGGAGGTCGGTCGAAGGATGACATGACGCCACGACAGGGACTGCTCGCCGCGCTGCTCGCGATCGCGATGATGGGCTCGATGTCCGCGGGGCTGTGGCTGTATTGGTATCTCGCGGTGCGGTGACTCGGCCACGCGGACTTTATCTGCGACCCGCGGTCGACGGCGGAGCGCGATGAGCGCGCCGTCTCACCCTTCTCCGCAGAGGGTTTCGAGTCCGAGAAGTCTGGCTGCGGACGGGACCGTCTTTTGGCTCAGCGTAGTCGCCGCTGTGGAGATTACCGCAGGCACTACTCCTGGAGGGTTCGCCGGTTTCCTCTTCGCCGTGGCGAACCTCGTGCTTGCGTGGCTCTGTTGGACGGGGAGGAGGCTCGCCTTCCTGATCGCTCTCGTTCTTGCGCTCCTCACGGTGATTGGTGCGTGGCCCTTTCCCTTCCGCGGTGTCGGGACCCCGTTCGATGCGGAAATCGAAGCGCTGCTGATTGTGAGTTCGCTGCTCGTGGCCCTCTTCGGCTTCGGTGCGTACAGAGAAATAGCTCGACCCAACACGAACTGAGGCTGGGACCAGGCGTGGAGCTACGCGGGCGGCAGCCGGCGCGCCGCCTTCATGAAGGACGCGCGCGGCCGATGGCGGTCAGCAAGGAGCGCGCTACCGAACGAAAAGGCTTACACGATCGTCAGATTCCGAGTGTCGGTTCCAGGATGAAGCTCTTGCGAGTGGAACCGTTCACATTCGTGGCTAGTCTCGTCCTGATCTTCGGGATCTCTCCGATCTCCACCGCTCTGGGGCAAGCCTTCTCCTCTCCCGGATCTAGCCCCGCCTGGTGGATCCCGGTCGCCCTCTCCAGCGGATTGCTCCTCCTTCTGTCCTTGGGACTCGGCAATGCCTTCGCCAAGCAATCGGGCCCCTGACCGGCTCGACCAGGCCTTCTTGCGTCGTGGGAACGCAGCTCGTCGCGAACTTCAAGAAGGGGGCGCGCGACCGATGACGCGACCGCGACAAGCGCGGCGCAGAGGAGAAGTACACCGCACCTTCGAGACGAGCGTCCGTCGATCTCGACTCGTCTATGGACCGGAGCGGGTACCCTTCCGGCCCGGTCTCAAAGAGCGACGCCGACTCGGAAGCTGGTCCACACGGGCAGGAGGGAACCGGTCGACGAAACGTTCAATCTTGGGGTGAGGGGAACCGTCCCAACTGGGGATCAAAATCCGAGATGTGAACGGTTCCTTCGTCTTTCGAAGGTATCCCGCTTCCTGAAGCGCGTCGACAACACTTTCCCGGGCTACCGCGCGCACATCACCGATGACCGCCATTAGGTTACGGAATCGGTCTAACGCCATTTCACCGTGGGCTACGTCGTTCCGGATGTCATAGTACTCCCTCACCGTGCGATAACCCGGGGACCGACCACGTTCCTTTAGAAGGTCGTGAACCAGGTCATTCTTGCGGGCCCTTGCAATCTTCTCCGCTGTTGCCCCCTTGCGCTCGTAGGCATCTATCGCGAGCAACTCAAGAGCGGTCCAAGCGGCTAGATAGGAGTCCTCAGGATCTTCTGAGACTATCGAGATTCCGGAACGGTTGATTGCGCGGGCAAGGCGGGACCCAAACGGTACTCGGTCAAGGAGGTCTTGTCCATCCAGCATCTTACGCTCGACGTCAAACCATAGGTCGAATGGTCGCATCGAACTCGATTGCAGGTCTTCCCTAGGGTAGGCCATCGGAATCGTCAGTCTTGGGCCAAGAGTGCGAATGTAGAGTGGAAAGACCTCGCCTGTGCTGAACGCCATGTATGTGCGGACGCGCTTTGCCTGGAGATGGGAAACGGAGAAGGAATCGGCAAGATCGCCTACCGGGTACGAGAGTTCGATCCTGGCCGAGAGAGGAGTGACAGTACGCACCTCCTCAGACTTCATCGACTTCGGGTCGGTAATCGGTATTTTCAGACGTGGAATCAGTGGCACAGCGACCAGCCGCATGAGGCCCTCGGGAAGCTGACTCTCGGCTTGTTCGTTGAGAATCTTCTTGACGTCAGAATCGGCCTGGGCGATGGCTTTTTGTGTGATGTACTCGGACGTCCCAATCGGCCAGACATATGAGACGAGCTCGACGTCCTTATCGGAGTCCGGTCCGGATGAGTCCTCGGCGCGGTTCGGCACGGTCTTCCGAGACATCTTTTCCCTCGACTTCCGCGTCCGCATAGTCCTACCCGGGAGCGCGTTTGACCCTCATATCGGTCGCCAGACAGAGCGGAGCGAGGGGACGCTCGCCCGAAGGGCGAGCGCGAGCTTAATGTGGGACGCGCGCGGACGATGGCCGACCGCAATCAGCGTACGAGGAGCCGAGTCAAGTACTGCGGGAACGCGGGAGTTACACACCCCGGGCAAAACACGACTGTGATTTTCACTCGACTGGTGTTACTTTATCAGAATCACAAACCCGAGAACCGCGGCAAGGACTGAACTGGCTGCGGCCGTCGCCGCAATCAAGAGGTTGGTCCAGGAAGTTCTGTTTTGGCTGTTGTAAATCGATCGCTCGAAAACCGTGAATGACGCGAGCGGATGCTCGACACTCTTCGAGGTCTGCCCCTTAAGATTGACGACAAACAACACGATAGAGACCTTGCCTTCGACAAACATCCACTGATCTGGCATCGGAACTTCTGCGGTTTGGCCGCCTTCCGCGATGAAATTCAGGGTGCTCAACGGCATGGCGCCTTGCCCAGTATAAGGAGAGGTGAGAGAAGTCCGGACCTGAACAGAACCTTCGACCCGCGTTGGGTTCTTGTTTTGAATCCGGAGCATGAATTTCGTATCGTCCCCGGTGAGAACAGGACCCTTCGGGCCTTCCCAACGCACAGAAATCGCGATGGGCTGCAATCCGAACTCGCCCAGGGGAATCTCGACGGGGTTACGGCAATCGGGCATGTGTTACCCACACGCCGTGTGCAGAAAACGAGGCACCATCTTGGGCATTCACTCGAGAAGTCGGTCACGCGACCTTCATGAAGGGACCGCGCGTTTGATAGCTGCGGACGATGAGCGACGAGAGACGACAACCTGTCAAACCAAGAGAATCCAAGGGAGCGGCGAGCCGGCTTAACCTCGGACCCGACAAGCGGCTTGCCAATTCGATGGTCGGACTCGATGTTGAGGATCTGACTTCCAAGTTCGCAGCTTTCGCTGTTTGGAACGGCGAGATGGCGCGGTTCATGCCCTGGCATCTCGCCGAAATGAAAATTCTCCAACTCCATGATCGCAAAGGCACAGAACCGGTGAGCCTCGAGAGCATGTCTGAAATCATCAAGATTCTCGCGGAAATTCACAAGGGTAGGCCAGCTCCCGCCAATCCCCTCGAGCCGGTTGAATTCGGTCCCGGGTCAGACGAGGCGGGGAGTGGGTTGACCCTGATGAGAGAGGCAAGCTCGATGATTCTCAGCCCAGGCTTTGCAGGCGAGACACTTGGTTACACTCTCGCTCGGTTCCATCCCTTTGATTCGACTCTGCAGAGGGAGTTTGGATTTGCCGCGAAGGACGCTTGCAGATTTGTCAGATGGATGGTTGATCGGGGCGAGAACGCTGTGCGTCCTTTCTCGCTCGAGATCCCCAGAAGGATGCACCCCGGTGAGAGTCCACACAAGTACTCTTCAGAGATGGCCATACCTTCGATTCGATTCTGTGAACGACTTCGAGAAGCTGCTTCGCTTCGGCGCGAAACATTGGAACATCTTTCTGAGATAGATCTGAATCCATTGGTTCCAAAGTTTCTATCGGCTGATTCGAGGAAGCTGTCGGAACTGACCCCTTCACTCAGTAGATGGGCCTTCTTGGAATGCCGCGGGGGCGGACTTCTGCTGCTGCTTCCCTCCACGATGATTGACACACTACTGACGGCTCTGAACCTGGGTCTTCTGGAGGTACTGAAGGATCCTGATCTCGGGAGCTTTGGCAAGGAGATGGGGGAGGCGTTCGAAGACTACGTTTCCGGAAGAGTCCGTCTCAACTGGCCGCGTGTTACTCAAGTGCGGAGGGTCCAACGCGACAAGAACACCACCGACGCCGATTTGCTCTTGACCCTACCCGATGGATCTCTCGTCACGATTCAGTGCAAGGGGCACCAGCTCGCCCCTCGAGGTAGATGGGTGGACGTCAGTTCGTTTCGGGAGGAGCTCGAGCGGACAGTGCTTGCCGCCGCACGGCAATCGAAGCGATTCTTGGACTCCGTCAAGCAACCAGAACGAATCGGCGCCAACTTCATCGTTCTTGAGGCCTACTTTCCCTGGCTACCCTACCAGCACGTCGTCCCCGGTTTTCTAGGACGAGCGCTTGCGGGGCTGCGACGCCCGCTCGTGATCGATCACTTCGACTTCGACTATCTGCTCGAAAAAATCAAACCTCAGGACCTGATCCGCTATCTCGACTGGCGTGAGTGGGTGTTACGCGCACAGGCAATTATCCCGCACGATGAGTTTGACCTAATCCGTGCATATCTACAACGCTCCGAGATTCGTCCCGACATAGCGGTCGAAAGAGGAGCGCGCGTGTTCATGATTGGCGCCGACGACGAGAAAGCCAGAAGGACTTGGAGGGAAACCGACCGTAGATTGGACTACCGTAGAAACCTACCCCTTCTCTTGGGTACTCGCAAAGGGGAGTCACGCTGGTCGCCACCGCGGCGAGAACTGATTGAACACAACGATTCCTTGGACGGACAAGATTCTCAAGCTGAGTCTCAGGTTCTGGACCCAGAAGGGGGGCTTGACTTCCGTCTGATCCTCTACATGCTGATGCGGCAAGGGACACCAAGAATCTACGAGTATCTTTCCGAGACCCGGCGCTTGGGATTCCTCGTCAAAGATTGCATCTTGTGCGGCCAGCCTTGGAATCCAGGTGAGCCATGCATGTTTACAGTACTCATTCCAGGGCCCGACCTGTGGGAACCCTCTGGAACAGATGGGGGGTCAGTCTTCGACGCGCAGAGCGAAGCACTGGTTCTCTACCTCTGCGGGCAGCACAGCCGGGACCGGGAAACCTCGAGGCAAGTCGAGCGAGTTGTCCACTCGCCCGAGTTCGACGGACGGGAGATACCGTTTCTCAGCGTCCGGGCGAGGATCGAAGGGTTGGCTGGTGCGCATTTTCTCTGTACCGAGTTAATGCAGCGGGCGTTCCACACAGGTCCGGGAGCCTTCGCGTTCTTGGTCTACGAGTTCGTTCGCGTCACGGAACTCCAAGGCAACCCTCCGAACGCTTCAACGATGAAGAAACCGATTCGCAGTTTGTGGCTCGGCTGTGCAGTGTGCGAACGGAACGATCCAGAAGAGGACGTTTACATCTTCATCCCTCACAGGGGGGATCGTGGAGCTCTCGACCAGCTCTTTGTCTACACCCTGTGCTCAGATCACGCTGCGATGGCGGCTATCGCAAGGGGCGCGGTGGAAGGGGCAATCGTAGGCGCATCCGCTTCTCGCCCTCACACACTTACCGAGAATTCGATGATAGACATGGACTTCGATGCTAAGCAATCGCGGTCCCGTCGGGCCTGAATCGTGGAACGCGGTTTCCACGTTATCGTCGCCTTAGATATGATAAGAAGAATCGAGGTATTCCGATTCGTTACAATCCATGATTCTCTGCTCGCCGCGCTGCTCGCGCTCGGGATGATTAATTTGCTCGATGTCCGCGGGGCTGTGGGTGTGGGGGTTCTGGTTCGAGCGGTGCGGTGACTGTCGAAAGTCACTCGCCATCGGAGCGAGCTAGCAAACGTGGAGCAAGCCTATCAATCCAAGGGAATTGCGGATTCGAATGGCGCTGATTCCGCCGGTGTTCTTCGACTGTGTCGTGGCCATTGGGAACCCGCAGGCTGGTTCAGCGACCAACTGGTTCGCAACAGGGTTCGTCTACGGTAAATTGATCAGACAACTCCCTTCCGGTCAGAAAGAGTACCGAACTTACCTCGTCACCAACCGTCATGTCGTAGTTCAGCTGAAGGTAGTTCGCCTGAGGTTCAATCCCCTTGGTTCAGCCCCCGCCAAGGAGTACGATCTCGTGCTGGTAGATGGTCAAGGAATGGCTCAGTGGTACGCCCCCACCGATCCGGACGCCGACGTCGCGGTCGTTCCAATCGACTACGCTCAGCTCGAGCGCGAAGGAATCGCTGTGAAATTCTTCGGCGAAGCGGATCATTCTGCAACAAGAGCAAGAATGGCACAGATTGGAGTGTCGGAGGGAGATTTCGTCTATGTCCTGGGATTCCCCTTCGGCGACGTCGGAGGATCTCGTAGCTATGTCGTTGCCAGGTCGGGATCACTCGCTAGGATTCGGGATACTTTTTCAGGAACCAGACGAGATTTCTTAGTCGACGTGACTACTTTTCCAGGAAACAGTGGAGGGCCAGTCATCCTGAAACCAGAAGTTGTGTCAATACAGGGCACGCCGGCAAACGGCTTGGCGTTGCTCATCGGCGTGACGGCCCAGTCAATCAACTATCTCGATGAGGCAGTGAGTAAGCAAACTGGTCGAACCAGAGTGACGTTCGAAGACAATTCCGGATTATCGATTGCGTTTCCCATCGACTATATCCTTGAGGCGATTCAGCATCACCTATCGTCGATACCCTCGACGCCGGCAGCGGCTACGACCGGAGGGACAACTACCGCAGAGCCCACCGGCAAGAGTTGAGCAGGCCCCATCTCGACGGACTACTCGTCCCAGATCGGGCGCGCTACAACCGGCCGCGCCCGCGCGACCACGCCCCCGAAGTTCTCGCCCGCGTCGAAGTCCCGCAGCTTGAGGTGTAGCGCGCGCAGCGCGAGGACTTTCTGTTCTAGGTCTTCCGAGATAGTCCGGTTCACACGCGCCCGAAGATCGCGTGCGGTCTCGCCGTCGCGGGCGTAGTCCGCGAAACCGCTGCGCGCCGACTCGAACGAACCCGCGTTGAAGACGAGCTGGCCGGAGGCCCAGGCGCGGCCGGCCTCGCGCTTAGGGCGCAATCTAGGGGGCAAAATGTAAACGCTCGCGCTGATATCCCCCACTGGGAAGGGAGATACGCTAACGTGAGAGGCCGGGGTGGCCTTCAAACCGTTCTTGTTGTATTCCTTGTTTTACTGCTATTCACATGGACGCAATGCGGCGTGACCCGCGGAGTCTCTACCGCATCTTGCACGGCTCAGGACATAGCCAATAATCAGGCAGAATTGATGTGGAACCTCACTACCGCCACTTCCACCGCAACGGCTATGAATGCAGTGGACACACTTTTTGATTCGGCTGTCTCGTTCAGTGATGCCAGCACTTTCTACGTATGGTCATTCAACACGAATACCTGCACAAGCAAGTTGGAAAACATCGGAGTGTCCCTATTGGTACCTGGCCCGAGCGGGAGTTCAACGGTGGAGGTCTTTGAGAACCCCGCCGGAACCACGGTCGATCGCGTGAATGTAACTGAGCCTCTGTCTGCAGAGGTTTACGCCCTATGGGCGGGATTTCAATGGCCCTATGAGAGCGGCTATCAGGATACGGACTTCTATTACATCAACTCCGTCACTGACCCTTACGGCTGTGGCTCGGCTGACAACTGCATGGTAGCTCAATGGGTCGGCCTGACCGTTGAACAAAATGGTGGGAATGGCATTGACCAAGATGGAAGTCTTGAGCAGATACAGACCTCAAATGGACAGATGACCTTCACGTACTATGCGTGGTATGAGTTCTACACGGGGTCCAATTCTTACCTCACTGACTGTTTCGGGATCTTGCCTGGCGCCGAGATGACACCAACGGTGTGGTACAACCCCAATAACGAGCTATACTATCAGGCCGTTGAGGACTTCTCGACCCACACCTCCTGCACCTCTTCTGCGAGCATGTCGATGGGCTCGCCAAAGTACGTCAGTTACATTGGTGAAGACCCCGTCGTGAACAACGCGTACAATCCTGTGGTCCCGGACTTTGGCACGATTACTTTCTGGGGTGTTTCATCCCCATACGAAGGCATCGAGAACCCGGACACTTGGTGGAACGACACGGGGTATCCCACGGGCCACGGGCATCAGGAGATTTCGTTGTGGATCAATGGCAACAACGACCCCGGGTGCTACGATTCGGAGTGCTTTGCGCTTTCGTGGTACGCTTAAGGGAGCAGGCCATGAAGGCTTGGACTGTTGCGCTCGTTCTGGGATTGGTTTTGGTAGGCATTGGGGGATTGATGTTAGCTTACCCTCCCTACTCCCCCTGCGTCAGTGCTGGCACGATGGGAGGTTGCGGAGCCTATCCATCGGGCTTTCCTCCGCCGCTCACGTACTACCTTGCAGCGTTCGCGATCATCGGAATTGGAGTGACGATAGCCGGTTTCGTGATCTTGGTGGTCAGGAGATCACGGTCGCTTCAAGCGCGTGTCCTGGAACCTCACGATACGGGATAGGCGAGGTTGGATCTGCCCCCCCCGCTCTAAGAACCACGGAAGCCCTTGCGAAATCCGGAGCGCATCTTAGCCGGGCCTGAAAATCAACCCCAAAGTTCTGTCGCGCCTTGGTTGTTTACTGCGACTCAGTCGGTCGCGCCTGTGCAACGACGCCCCCGAAGCTCTCACCGGCGTCCAAGTCACGCAACTTCGCGTGAAGCGCCCACAGAGCCATTACCTGCTGCTCAACGTCGGCGAGAACGGTCGAGTGAACACGCGCCCGGAGATCGCGTTCGGTCTCGCCTTCGCGAGCGTACGACGCGAACCCGGCTCGGACCGATTCGAACGACCCGGGGTTGAAGACCAGCTGCGAGAAAGCCCACCCACGCCCTGCTTCCGGGCTCGGCGTCGCGTCGGCCTCCTCGTGGGGGACCCCAATCGTGGGACGAGGCGCGGAGGGAGGCTTGCTCGGCGAGGGCGGGCGCGGGAGCGGTAGTTCGCTCGCGGGGGTGAATCCGGGGAGCGAGCTCGCGTCCTCGCGGGCGCGGGGCTTGCCGCGATAGGTGCCGTAGTCCGGGGAGTGCTCGCGGAGGTAGGCGGGGTACGGCTTTGCTGTCCCGAAGTCGACCACGTAGCGGACCTCGGGGTCGCGCGGGATCGCGAAGCCGCAGCCGCAGGCGCATTTTCGCGGGAAGCGGTTCCCGGTGACGGTTCGTAGGCGCGAGGGGGTCGCGGGCTCGGTTGGCTGCTGTGTCTCACGCGCTGGGTTCGAGATGCTTGGCTGCATCGCTGGTCCCTCGCGAAGGCAGGGACCAGCGATGCGCCCGGAACGCGAACTGAGCGGATTTCGAAAACGAGACACTTGGTTCTTACGCGAACCTAGTCTCCGAAACCGTAATGTGTCGGGAGCCTCGTGAATTGCCCTCGTAAGTGAAGCCGGTTCCGGAGGACATCAGGCACGCGACACTGGCCCTTCCCGGCGAAGAACACCTGGAGTACTGGGGACCGTTCGCGACCGATTATGCCCGACAACGACTCGATGGCTACCTCGTGCTCACTAGCCAACGCATTTCGTTCGTCGAAGCTCGGGGCGTACTCACACCCGTCTTCTACACCCCACTCGAAATCATCTATCGAGTGAGCGGAGCAAAGCGGAGGAAGTTCGTCACCCTCTTCGTCAACGAGTTGAAATTCGAAGCGACCGAGTCAACTGCCGCCAGCTGGCCCGGAGGCATCAATGAAGTCCTTGCGGCCATTTCGAAAGCTCGAGAGGTTCGCATTGCGAAAGTGTCGATGGGTGCCTCCCGAAAGGTTACCGACGAAACCGCAATCCCTCAAACTCCTGTGACTGTCAGGGAGCGCGAGATCATCCGGGAGGTGGTCCGCATTCCCTGCCGGTATTGTGGTGCTCTGTTCGATCAAACTGCGCCAAAATGTCCAAGTTGCGGTGCCGTGATTCGATAGGGGTGTAAGTTAGCATCGACTATACCGGGGCCGCGTCCGGCACTCGCGTTTCCATTTCTGGATGGTGCTCTGTATCTCACGTCCCTCGCGCGAGGAGGGACGGGCGATGAACGGGAGTCGGGTTACTTCGGAGGGTTCGGTGGGCCAGAGCCCTTGTCATGCATCTCCGTTGAAGCGGACTCTTTCCGCTTCTGCCGTGATCGGATGACGAGGAGCGCTGCCAGGACCGCGACGACCCCAATCGTCCCGAGGAACAAATACCATCCCGCCTGGTTCACACCGAGGAACAGTCCACCGCTTCCGAGACCACCGCTCTGAGTGGTCACCGCGATATGGGCAGAGATCGGGCCGTTCACCGAGTTATTCCAAGCCTCGATCGCAAAGTAGTAGGTCGTATCGGAATCGAGTCCGGAAATCGTGATTGTTGTCGCGGTGCCGGCCGAGACTCTGTTGGGAAGCGACACGTTCGACGTCCCGTAAAGTGCAGTAATGTTGGTAAATTCACCCACCGGCGGATTTTCCCAGTGGAGGACCACGCTGGACGCGGAAGCCGCTGACCCGGACAGACCCGAGGCCACCGGGGACAGGGAGAGGTTCCCCGGGAGATTCTCTCCGAACGCGATGAATCCGTACATCCCAAGCTGGAAGTGGCCGAGTTCCGTGCAGACAAACTCGTACCAGCCCGGACCGGGCGATTCGAACGTCGCACTGTTTACATCGCCGGAACCAGTGACGTTAACATTCACAAGATTGGGTGGGGAACCCCCGTATGCCAACTGGTCGATTTGCGCCGACGTGTAACTGCTCGGGATCACCCAACCTTCCTTGCCGATGATCGTGAAGGTATTGGCCAAAACGGTTGCGTCCGTGAATGTGACCGAAATCGTGGAGTTAGTCGCGACCTGCTCGAAGGTGTTCGGCGTGAACGAGTACGAATTGGTCGCCGTAACGGAGATCGCGGTGGCCCCCGTGGCGGGCTCGCTCCGGGCAAACGATGACAGAGTAGGCCCGCTCCCGGTTGTGCTTCCGAAGACCGAGGCCGCTATGAGCCCAGACAGAACGGCTAACGAGGCCAACCCACACAGGAGAGTGCCCTTCGAAGGCGGCCCTGTCGTGGCCCGACGCGCGATTTTGTTACTCACCGGGCGTTCCAAGGGTTCACTATATTTGAGTCAGCCTCCGGAGGGCGGCCGCAGGCCTCGTACCGTGCCATGGAGGAGGACTCCAATAATCGTGATGGGTTCACATGATTCCGAAGTCGACCACGTAGCGGACCTCGGGGTCGCGTGGGATCGAGAAGCCGCACCCGCAGGCGCACTTTCGTGGGAAGCGGTTCCCGGTGACGGTTCGCAGGCGCGAGCTGATGGGTTCGGTCGACGTTGGGGGCTCTTCGTTCAGGTTCGAGATGCTTTGCTGCATCGCACGTCCCTCGCGAGAAGAGGGACGGGCGAGGCGACGAATCGTTCGGCCTACGACTGTTCCTGGTTCGGAGACGGCGGCTGTGCATCCTGAGTGGATGCGCGTGTAGGGCCGGCACGTCTCTTGCCTCTCAGTACAAGAAAAGCTACCACTGCGACGGCCGCGCCCACCAGCGGCAAAACAATGAACAGTGCGTATCCCTCGACCGCCGGGAGGCCGAGGAACGCGGGCTGAACTGTGACGGTGATGCTGGCACTCGTTGCAGTACCATGGTTGGAGTCCGTGACGGTCACGGAGACGTTCCAGGTTCCTGCGGCCGATGGCGTGCACGTGAGAGAGTCCGAATCCGCCGATTGGCAACCGGATGGCAGGTTATTCCAGACGTAGACCAGACCACCGGACCCTGGAGTCGCGCTGACATTGAAGGTCAAGCCCCCACCGGCAATAATCGTGATTCCGGGGCTGACTCCGACCGGCCCAACAGTTGGCATCGCAAAAACGGTGAACGGGGCAGAAGCGCTGACCGCGAATCCGTTCGAGTCAGTCATAGTCACGTTAATCGTGAACGACCCCTGCTCCGAGGGGGCGCAAGTCACAGAGGTGGAGTTGGCCGACACACATCCGGTTGGAAGCTCCGACCAAGCTGTGGTGTCTCCCCCCGATCCAGGCGTCGAAGCGACAGAGAACACCACTGTCTGTCCCACGTCCGAAGATGCGGGAGAGCCCTCGGGAGGTCCGAGGGTCGGATCGGCGAACGTCGTAAAGTCGAGGGCTGCGCTTGTGGCGTGGTACCCGTTCCCATCGGTGACCTCGACGGTGACTTGGTTAGTGCCGGCCGAGCCGGGTCGACATGTGACCTTGGAGGCGTTGATGCTGGAGCATCCGTTTGGCAACCCGCTCCAAGTGAAGGTGTCATTGGAAGCGCCTGTCAGGGCAACGGAGTAACCCACGTCCTGGCCCACATCTACCGAGTCCGACTTCGCATTCGACGTTGCCTGAACCAGCTGCCAGAGAACTGAAACCTCGCCTCCTGTGGATCCTACGGTGGCGTCTCCAGCGGACGGCTGAGGCAGGTATGACGCGGGCCCGCTGAATCTGTAGGTATAGGAACCGGTGGGAACGTAGAAGCTCAACGCAGCACTCGAGCCAGACTGGGAATCGGACCCGATCGAGACCTTCCAGCTTGCCCCCGTGCCCAGGCCTGTTTCTCCGAAGCTCAGGTTGGCCCACGTCCCCGCGCTCAACGTCGTCGTTCCGCCCGCGGATAGAGTGTAGGTCCCGAGGTTCAACGTAAATCCATCACACGACACCTCGAAATCCGGCGACACGGGCCAAAGCGTGATGCTCCCATAACCCGCGAGATACGGAGTCTCGAACGAGCCGGCGTAGAGAGTCGCGTCGCTCGAACCGGGTCCGCTGATGTCGACGGTGGCGACCTGAGACGAGACCCAGATCAGGTCAATGTTCTCGGTGCCCTCGATCATCTCGGCGATCAGCTCGCCGCTCGCCGTGTAGTGGGCGCCGGAGACCTCCGTGTCGGTGATGGTCTCACCCGTGTCCTCCCCGTGGTCCTCGCCGTTGCTAATCGTCTGGTAGTTGTTGCCATTCCAATATTGGAGGAAGAATTCAACACTCGACCCTTCATTGATCGTGTTTGAGCCATCGCCCGGCCCGCAGGCTACGAACTCGGCGTCGTAGTAGTTGCCGTTCGGAGCCGTTGTCCCGCCGTCTACGACGAAATCATCGCTGTAATCGAGTTGGCCCACCCAAGGGAATCTGACCGAATCGTAGGTTACGAAGCCTCCACCAGTATCATACATGAAACGAACCACGGGCTCCCCGTTCCCGTTCACGGAGGTGTTCAGTATCAGTTGAAAAGTCCCGGGATAACCGAAGGAGGTGGAAACGCCGTAGGCATAATAATAGCTACCGGAGCTGTATTCATAGATCTGGCCGTTTCCGCTTACCGACGTGCTGTGCATCGTTGCGGAGGAGCCGGACATGTTCCAAATGTTGTTCTCGAACTCATAGACCAATTGGGAGGATGTGTCTACCCAAGCAATATCTTGGATCCAGTAGACGTACCAGTTCCCGCCGTTTTCAAAGCCCAAGACCGTGTTCAATTGAAAGGTCATGTCGGTGCTTCCACACGGCGAGGTCGAGGCACACACCGAGAGACTGCTGATCGCGACCGTCGCGTCGAATGAAGTGGTCGTGTACGAATACGTTCCACTGCCCGTCTGCCCAAAGTCGGCGAGGCCCATCGGATTCTGGCCGGCGGGGTAGGCGGCACCGGTCTTTCTAGGAGGCAACGCGATGGTTGACGCAATCTCAGTTCGCTGGGTGGGTTGGGAAGAGGACTGTGACCCGGAACGGAGAACGTGATCACTCAGGGCGGCTTCGCTATCGGCACGGACCGAGGTAAGAGCCGCGAATCCCGCCGAACCTACTAGGATGACGAGAATGACCAAGATGGGGACCAGCGAAGAGGTTCTCCAGTCGTTCTTGACGGCGAACATGCGCACTTATGCGCATAATCGTACGGCGGCCTTCCCACCTTAAAACATTCGGAGAACGTGAAGCACGCGTTCTTGGATGTTGGAGGAAGCGGTTCCCGGTGACGGTTCGCAGGCGCGACAATCGAGGTGGCGCCTGATGGGTCCGCAAGGATGGCTTCGGAAGGAGTCCGACGTAGGTGTGATAGGCGATCCATGTTCCTCGCGGGGAGAACATATAGGCAGAAATCGCTCATCCACGCGAGTTCCAACAGCACGCTAGAAGAAACCAATGTCCGACGGAGTCCCTGCCGGTTCAGCCAAGCGCCTTCGGTTCCCCCCCGGCTACCGACAGATCCGAGAGTCTGATACGAATCAGGTGGTAAGTTCAGGGAATCCCGACATGGACCGTTTTCAGGCCGGTGAGTACTACGAATGGAGCAAGCTCGCCGGACACTTCGTCGTGGTCCACGTGGTGCGTGGCACGCTGGCCGCCTTACTCCACGTGTACCTGGAACGGGATGCGGGTTCGGATGAAACCTATCTCGTACTCGACATGTTGGTCGTCGACGAGCGATTCCAGGGTAGGGGAATCGGGAGGGTCATGGTCGAGATTGGCGACGATATCGCCGACCAACTCTCGATCTCGGAGCGCCGACTGGAGGCTCTCACCGAAAGCCTCGTGGGCCTCTATGCAAAGTTCGGGTTTGTCCGCTATGGTCCGCCTCGATCGTATCCGGGGTGGGCCAATCCGGTCTATCCGATGCGTAAGAGAGTGGGCTAGTGCATCGTCGCAACGACGCGGCGTGTCGTTTCTCGTCGCACAGGGGCTGCGATGGCATGCTCCGCCCTAGTCCGACCTGCGTTCATCATCTGGGCCCCCGCGTAGATTCCCGTCTCGGGGTCGGCCCGGACGATGTCGACGAACCGCTGAACCGCCGGATTCTCTCGGAGGAGAGTCTCGATCACCTGGGACTTGCTTTCGTGACGCTTGACGGTGGCGAGGACCAGTGCCGAGTCCAACTCGTCGCTAATCGAGATCGACAGTTTTCGCCCCATATTCCTACCTGAATCCTACTCAGGTACTCCTAATATAAATAACCTATTTAAACAAACGCTCCCCCGCACTCATTTCGGCTTACTGTCGCGGATCTGTTTGAAATCGTTCGATGATTCATCACTCTGTGCAATAGCGATTGCACCCACCCGAGCAGAGTCCGCGAGTCCTCCTAAACTGTAGGGTTGCTTGATAGGATGGGCTGGAATGAAGCCGCGTCGCATCTACTCGAGCATCATGCGACCCGGTCCCGGGCGAACGCTACCTCACCCAGCAAGCGTATCTTCGTGGGGAGCCCCGCCAAGCATAGGCGTGCCAGCTCTTACGGGGCGTCACCGAGGCTGGCAACGGGGGCAGACAAGTGAAACAGTCGCCGGGACCGGCAGGAACATATGTGGAGTACGTCCGTACGAACACGCTCAAGATCGACGAATCAAGCCTCCGCCAGTACCTTGACACTGTGGTCAAGGAGGACACAAACGCGGAATTCAAGTCGGCGACCCAAGACTCGGACTTCCAAGTGCGAAAAGCGGTTGCATCGATTGGCAATAGATTCGGCGGGGAGGTCTTTGTCGGTATTCCGGACCTTGATTTCGGAGGTACCGGTCCCTCACCCAGGTTAGAGGGGACAGATCTAACCGAGGATATCCTCCTCGATCGACTTCGGCAGCGAATCCCCCCTGGCCCGTGGTTCTCTGTTGACGCCTCGCTACTGGTACTTCAGACCCGCTCAGTACCGATTTCAAATTCGAGGAGAGGAGTGATTGTCGCCGAAATCCGCCGGGGAGTTTTGCCAACCCTCGTGCTCGACGAGAAAGGTAAATACGGTGATCCAGGCAAGCTGGTTTGGTTCAGACGTCACGGAAGGTCGGACCGAAATCTGACCGCGTACGAGGGTGTAGAGGCCCGCCGAGACTATGCGAGGGGCGAGTTGCTTCTCGAACTGTATCGGGAGTTCGAGATTGTGACGCGCTCCATTCCTATGGCCCCGCCGTGGGGAGTGCCGGTCGCCAAGGCCTACTTTACTCTCCCAAGATACGAAGGAGCTCGGAGGGATGGGTCGTTTTACTCCGACCTCACGTCGGAGGATCTCGACGTCTTGCTCGCCCGACCTACTGGAGATCCGAACTCACAGTGGTCCCCCGGAATCCTTCCTAGACTAATCGGCACCGGCGAGCGGCTCGATAGAAGAGTGGAGGCGTTTCAGGTCGCCTACGCTGAAGGGAAGAACGTGGACTGGGAAGTCGTTGTCGGAAACGACGTGCGGAGCGCTGCGGGACAGGCGCGGACCGATTGTGAACAGTTCGCGAGTCATCTTGTTGGACTCGGGCTCCTTCCGAAGGAATCGAAGTAGGGAAGACCCGGGCTCCGGGAGATACGGTGGGAGGTAGCTAGTCCGATGCGCTAGACAGTCCGGTCCTGGCGTGGAGAAGTTTAAGCCGCGGCCGACCGAATGCCCACCAGGCGAGGACCGTGGATCTCAGCGCTCTGACCAGTGAGCTCTCAGTCGGAGTTGCGATTGTTGCGCTAGCGTTCACCGTCGCCACGTGGGTGGCGGTGAACTGGAAAAAGTGGAACATCAGCGCGAGAGGATACTGGCTCCGCGAGCTCGAGAGCGCATCTCCAACCTTCAAGTCACTTTCGATTCTCATGAGGCGGAGGCCGGACAAGACTGCCGGATCGATTTGGTATCCTGTATTGCTCGCCGAAGGTTTGGCAATCGGATCCATTCTAGTCTACCTGCCGCTAGGTGAATACGGTGCGTGGATTGCGGCCGTCGAGGCCGCCGCGATAGTCGGGCTTATTGCGGCCGAAGAACTTCTCGCAAAGTCCGTTACTCGCAAACTATTCGGCCCCAACGTAGAGGGACTTCAGGGAAGGGACCGGATTGCCCGCATGGTTTCATGGCATTACAGGACGGGGATCTTTGTCCTGGCCTTCGGATACTCGGGAATCCTCTCACCTCTCCTGTCGAATTTTAACAAGCAAATCTCATTGGCGACCTTCGCGCCATTCTTCGTGCAGGAGCTCGTGATTGCGATTGGCGCGTTCTTCTTCGTGATATTGTTCTCATACAATAGGCGGCAAATTTACGACTTGGTATACAACTGGCACGTGACCGTCGCGGGCGTCCCTCTGGTCAAGGTCCGTGTCGCGTGGAATGGAATCTCAGATCAAAACTGGTGGGGGTCCGTGCTACGACTCGGCGACCGCTTGACGCTGCTTACCGCGGGAGGATTCATCGCTCAATTCGAGTGGGGCGACTTAGATGGACTCGGCATCCACCCCGGCAGGGAAGTACGGCCCGACGAGATCCACCCCGTAGAGTTGGTCAACTTTGCAGACGACCCGACCCAACCCGATCCTGGCCCGGGGGCGCATCATAAGGAAGCAGTGCCCACCAGCTCATCGTCAGATCATGCGAACTAGGAGGATGTCCGGGTCACCGTGGAGCTGGGTGGCCTTGCCGGAACGCGTCCAGCCTCCTGGGTCCCGGACCAAGTCCGACTCGACGACCCAGCGTGCACATAGTACGTTCGAGATGTCCCAACTTTGCGCGAGCCACACAACCATCGGAGCGGTGTTCACGGAGTCCGCTACCCCTCTGGGACGACGAAGCCGTGCCCGCAGCTAGTGCAAACCTCCGAGTCCAAGTGCATAAATGTCTGGCAGGTCGGGCATTGCTTCATTCCCCCTGGTGAGCCCGCAACGATTCTGAAAATGATGTACCCCTGTAGAGCCGGGGCTGCAAGGGTCAGTTCCTGGACGCGCTGCTTTGCGGCCTCGGCGTCACCGCTCGCATGCACAACGACCGGCTCAGCCCTCGAAACCTGGACCACATAGTAGTCTCCGACGGGGTAGGTCTGCGGATCTATCAGGGCCTTGGGATACCTTGCTGCCTCAGTTTCGTGTGGGACCCACTGGACGAACTCCACATGGGGTCCCAGCACCCACGTTGCGAACGGCTTGAGGCCCTTCACTCCGTCTTCCGCGGTCACGATGTTGAACAAGCCGAACCCGTATTGCTGGACGAGAGACTGCGGGGTCGGAGGGCCCGGGACGGTGTCAACGTGGACAATGTGTCCGAACTGATTCCTCTTTCTAATGAGATATTGGGTCAATTAGGAGCACCCCCTTGAACCTCCAAAAAAGAACTAGCTTAAGAGGACATGAAGTTTGCGTACCCGGGGCAAAGACCCCGGCGAGTGCGCGACCCCGAATGACCGCCATGCCCGGGTGTTCCCCGAAGAAGGAGGTGTGCACGGATGGCCGAGAACCCGCTCGCCCTGATCATCGGTGGGCTCTTGTTGATCGGAATAGCCTATGCGGCTAGTCAAATCGGACAGGATCTCATCAAGACCGGGGTCCAGCAGTCGATCAGGCAGCGCCAGCGATACTACCTAACTGGGTAGGCCCGTTGGCGGACCGCCTCGAGGAGCGAGGGCTCTGTCCCCCTCGCTCCTCTAACCCCTTCCAGCCGATCCCGGCGCGCACTCCGCCCAGGCCCATGAATGCTTAACCGTTGTGGGTTCGGGCCACGACCCGACTGCCGAGCGGGGGGGCGGACCCCTGTCCTCTTCTCGCGGAAGGCGTCGGGAACCTTCGTGAGTCGCCGTTAAGGGTCACCCCATTGCCTTGGCGAGTGAGGAACGCGCCCGGCACGTGAGTTCTTGGACGAGTCAGGGGACTTCACACACCGGAAATGATCCCGTTCACCTTTGTGCCCACAGGCTGCAGACCCCACTTATCTCATGCGTGACACTGCGAGTATCTCGCCTGCTTCTCGGTTCCGTAGAGTTCCGGATTTCCATTTCCTCCGAGGCACGAACGGTGACTTAGGCAAGGCGCACCACGCAGATTCTGACACGGGTCGCTCGCACAAACGAACGGGGATTGTACCAACTTTCATTCGGCTGCGCCGTGACCATGCTTCATGATACTCGAACCTCCGGAGGCTTGGCTCCCCTCGGATTCCCTTCCTCGTGGGCCTCGGTTGGCCACTTTTCAGTAGGTCCATACCCATCCGGGTCCAGAACCCCCCGTGTCCACTCTGACTCCGCGGAGAATTGTGCGGCCGGGCTCTGACCGCCGGATTTCTGGGCCAAGCTGCTCGCGCTCGTGATGATGGTCGCGATCTCGGCGATGCGGTGGGTGGTTGCGATTTGGTGACTACCATCCCGAACGGCGAGCGCTTCAAGCGACTCGCTGGATTCGCATCTGCTCGGTCACTTTCCAACTCGAGTCATCATTGGGTCGTTCTTCCCCGCGCCAGCGGAACGCGTTCGGAGTAATGTCAAAAAAGACCCAGCGCTCTTGATGGGCTGCGTCCTCCACTATCTCGTCCAGGACGATCTCGTTCCCGATGGAGCGTCCAACAAACGACCTGGCTCGAGGGCGACTCGTAGAAATCCAAGTAGACGCCCACGTCCCGGTCTCCGGAACGTAGAGGCGAATCGTCGTCCCCTCGTAGAAGAGCTTCCCCGTACTTTTGTCGAAGAGAGTCCATACATCCTGGACGGCGCGCCCCCGAAGAACCCACCGCCAGTGAAGCTCCCCCACCAGTTCGCGCCAACTCCCGGGCGCCGTGAGAACGCGACACTCGAGGATCTGCCAATCCCCCACGAACTGGCCGAACAGCATGAGGGACTCCCTGTGCTTCGGGTCGGGAGCGTTGGCGGCCAGCCTCGGCAACTCCCAGGTGGACGTGGGCCCCCTTCCCTGCCGTGCCATGTTCTTGACCCTGAATCGATTGCAGAATAAGAGGCTCGTCTCCACGACCAACGACAGCCGGTCGTTTTCCCAGGACAGGGCGAGACACTCGGTCCACCCTCGCTCACCGCGCTGCTCGCGCTCGCGATGATGGGCGGTTCTCGGGAGTGAATTGGGCAATCGCGACGCGCCGCCCCGGCCGTAAAAGATTTGTTTGAAATCCGTGGTGCCGATTCCTCTTCCGGACGAA
>Ga0187770_10000314_pt1 | contig 23765 bp, 18 predicted proteins | sample 0116_SJ02_MP02_2_FD_133154 | JGI IMG/M metagenome (GOLD analysis project Ga0187770, IMG submission 133154) | Tropical peat soil microbial communities from peatlands in Department of Meta, Colombia - 0116_SJ02_MP02_20_MG | ecosystem: Environmental > Terrestrial > Soil > Wetlands > Peat | place...
CCTCTGGCCCTCGGCATAGAGGGTGTCGAAGGCGAGCGACGATTTCCCGGAGCCGCTGACTCCGGTGACAACGATCATGCGGTTGAGGGGGATGTCGAGGTCGATGTTCTTGAGATTGTGGACCTTGACGCCGCGCAGAATGATCTGCTCTGTCGTCACCATGGCTTCGGCCTAAATAAATATTATAACATGAACGCCGGGCGGCGGCTCATTCGTGTTCAAAGCGGGAAGAGGACGAAGACAGCGACGTCCCAGACCGTGTGGCTCACGGCGTTGAGGAGCGGCGAGCGGAAGATCCTATACGTCAGGCCCCAATAGAGGCCGCAGACGGCGGCCGCAAGGACGAATATGATGTTGCCGCTCGCGACGTGGACGAGCGCGTAGAGCAGGGCCGTCAGCCATAGTCCCGCGTCCGGGCCGAGGAGCAGGCCGGTTCTATCCTGCAGGAAGCCCCGCCAGAAGAGCTCTTCGCCGGGGCCGATGACCAAGCCGAGCAGGAGGAGAATCCGGAGAAGCGAGGCCCCCTGTCTCAGGCGGTAGACGTCCGCGATCGCCGCCGGGGCAAACGGGAGAACCTTGAAGACCACGGCCTTCCCTCCGGCGAAGACGGCGTACAGAACGGCGGCGGAGAGGACGCCGAGGGCGATCTTCTTCGCCGGCCGGGAGCGGGCGTCGGCTTCGAGCCTGCGCGCATATCCACGCTCGGCGGCCAGGCTGAGCCCGATCATGGTCAGGATATCAGCCGATATCCACCACCAGAAGTCCAGGGGGCCGAGACGTCCGAAGCGGAAAACCGTGATAAAAAGCCCGGCCGCGAGGGTCCCGATCGTCCCCAGGGTCCGGAGACCGGGGCCCCGCTTTCCTTCGCCTACCTCCATCGCAGGACGGCTTCCAGGAGGACGGCGCCCGTGCTCAACAGGCCAAAAACGAGGTTATAGCCGGCCGTCGCGCCGTCGAGGATGATAAAATCCATCGGCCGGCGGGGGGCCGCGCGGCGGAGGGCCCGGCCCCAGAGCCTGAGGGCGCTCGGCAGGGCGAAGAAGACAGCGAGGAACGTCCATGGCATGGGCTGAATCCTGAGGCCGGCGAGACGCGGGACCAGGATGTAGGCCGGGTCGATGACGAAGCCGCCGAAGACGAGCAGGCCGTAGTACAGAAGCGAGCCCCTGTCGCCGAGGAGCCCCGCCACTGTGGTCACGCGGCGTTCCCGGTCCCTCAGAGTGTCACGCCAGTTGTTGGCGTGGAGGATGGCGCTGACCAGCATGCCCATGGGGAGGGCCCAGACGAGCGGCAGCCAGGAGAAATGGCGGGTCTGGACCATCCAGGCTCCGACGGAGCCGAGAAGGCCGAAATTCAGGAGGACGGCGAGGTCGCCGAGAGCGATGGCCTTGAGGAACGTGTAGGCGGCTCCGACGGTGAGCCCCAGCGCGCCGATAATAAAGAGCTCCCTCCCGGTCGTGAGGGCGATAAGGAAGCCGGACGCGGCGCCGATGACGAAAAGGACGAGGGAGCCGGCGAGCACTTGCCGGTCCGTGAGGAGTCCGCGTACGACGGCGCCGCTCACCGGAGTCGCCTCGCGGTCGAGGCCGCGGCGGAAGTCAAGGACGTCGCTGAGCATGTTGGCGGCGCTGTGGAGGATCATCATGGTCGCCAGGGCCCAGAGGAATCGGAGGGGAGAAAGGCGGGCCCCGCCGATGACGACGGCCAGGGCCGTGCCGAAGACGACGGGCATGGTCGAGGCGGGCAGGGCCCAGGGCCGGGCCGCGATCAGCCATTTCCTGGCGGTGGGAGCAGTCCGGGAGTTTCGGGAATCCCCATTCATGCGGCCTCACCAGCTCTTCATGATCTCGGCAAAGCACAGGAGGCCGCTCGGGATGCAGGCCCCGTACCCGCCGCCGGGGAAGGTCCAGGCCCCGGCGAGATAGAGGTTCCTAAGGGGTGTCCGTTGCGGGAAACGGCTGGCGCCCGAGTCGTCGAGCGTTTGGTCCCAGCCGTAGATCGCCCCGCGGGGGTTCGCCGTGTAGCGAACGTTGGTCAGCGGCGTCGCCGCGTCCCGGACTTCGATGGCCTTCCGCAGGCCGGGGAGAAGAACCTTTTCCGCTCGGTCGATGAGGATGTCGGCGCGGCGGAGCTTCTCGATGCGGTAGGCGTCCTTCCTGCCGGCAAAATAGTCGGTCGCGTACTTCTCCCAGGGTCCGAAGCCCTGGAGGGTCATGATGTTGATGGTGTTCTTCCCTTCGGGCGAATAGCCCTTGTAGAGGTTGTCGTAGAGGGTCACGGCGAAGCCGGGGTTCGTGAAGTCGCCGCGGACCTCGGCTTCGTGGGCCACCTCGAGGTCGTATCCGGGGCTGTAGAAGATCTCGGTGTCCTTGATCCCGAGCTCGCGGACGAGGTCCTTTTTCAGCCCGAGGAAGACCTGGAAGGAGGACAGGCTGATACTGAGCTTCTCCATCCGGGCCAAGGCAGCCGCGACGGGGCCCGGGTCGTCCAGCATCTTCCGGAAGGTGTCGGGCGCGTTGGCGTTCGAGACGACCACTCTGGACGAGAATTCCCGGCCGTCGGCCGTCCGCACCCCGCATGCCGCGCCGTCCTTCACCAGGATCTTTTCGACGCGGGTTCCGAGCCGGACCTGGCCGCCGTGGGCGTTGATGTAGTCCCTGAAGGCGTCGCTGATCTTCTGGGATTTCCCGATCGGATAGAAACCGCCGTTCTGGAGATATCCGATCGTGGGGAGAGCGTAGTAGTAAGGGGACAGCTTCGAAGGCGGGAGGCCGTAGTAGCCGCAAAGCGCGGAAACGACGGCCTTGAGCTTCGGGTTCCTGATGTGGGCGTCGACCATGTCCCCCCAGGTCTTGCCGAAGGTCCAGGCGAGGGTGGGATAATCCTGGAGAAAGCGGGCCATGTCGATCTTGCCCGCGGCGGCCGAGTATTTGGCGATTTCGGTCGCCAGCCCCTCCATGTCTCGGTAAAGGCCCTCGATGCCTGCCTTCTCGTCGGGGAAGAGGGCGGCGAGCTCGCCGAGGTAAGCCTGAGGATTCCGGTCGGGAACGCGGATGTCGTAGTCCGGATAGATGGCCCGGTAGAGGGTACGGTGGGGGACGAATTCGACGCCCCGGATTTCGGGGAAGCCCGGAATGAGGTCGAAGACGCCGTTGCGGCCGGAGACGGTCGTCGAATGGAGCGAGGCGTCGAAGACGAACCCGCCGGGCCTCTGAAATGTGGTGGCATAGCCGCCCGGCTTGACGTGCTTTTCGAGGACCAGCGGCCGGAAGCCCTGGCGGGCGAAGGCCGCGCCGCAGCTCAGGCCGCCGAGCCCGGCGCCGATGATGACGGCGTCGAAGTCGTTGTCCTTGCGGCTTCCCGCCGGCTTTCCCCGCGGAAACCTCCCCCAGTCCAGCGCGACCACGGGGAGACCGGCCAGCATGGATGTCAGGAAATTCCTCCTCGGCATGGTTTTCGAAGCCAACTCTCCCTCCTTTGCCGGGGTGCCTCTCACGAAAGCCGATAGACCCGGCTCAATATATTCCGGCGGACGTCGGGCTGTCAATCCGGTCCAAAATTCGGGGGCATAAAAATTCGGGGACACAATACTCATTTCCGAATTTCGGCGGGCTCAGCGGATCCCGTAGCCGCGCCATCGGATGAAGATGTAGCAGCCGATGCCGAAGATCATGCCTCCGACGAGCTGGGCGAGCCGTCCGGCGCCCGTACGCCAGAAAACGGGAAGGAGGAGGAATATGATCAGGCACACGACGACGAAGATCCGGCCCCGGTTGGATTCGGCCTCGATGAGGGCCCAGATCCCGAAGACGAGGGCCACGCAGATGCCGATGGCGGCGTAAGGGACGAACATGTGGCTGCTCCGCGACCACAGTATAAGGCCGTGGGCTCGGGCGAAGCAACGGCCGGCGCGGCGGCCATTTCCCGATTGGAGGCGCGGCCCCGTTTGGATTATGATGGAGGGCGGTGAACATCTTGAGCGGAGGGAGAGCCGGGATGTACTCGTTGAAAGGCAGGGTCGTTTTCATAACGGGCGCAAGCGCGGGGATCGGCCGGTCATGCGCACGGGCCTTCGCCGCGGAAGGGGCGAAAGTCCTGATGTGCGCCCGGAGGGCCGAGCGTCTTAATACCTTCGCCGCCGAGCTGAAGAAGGAGTTCTGCATCCCCGTCCATCATCTTGCCCTCGACGTGCGGAACCGGCCGGCGGTCGAGAGGGCCATCGCGGGCCTGGCGAAGGGCTGGCGGTCGATCGAGGTTCTGGTCAACAACGCCGGCCTGAGCCGCGGGCTGGACAAGCTTCACCAGGGACTCCTCGGCGATTGGGAGGAGATGATCGACACGAACATCAAGGGCCTGCTGTACCTCAGCCGGACGGTCATCCCCGGGATGGTGGAGAGGGGCAAAGGCCACGTCATCAACATCGGCTCGGTCGCTGGCTACGAGGTCTATCCCGGCGGCAACGTCTACTGCGCCACGAAGTTCGCCGTGCGGGCCTTGACGAGGGGCCTGCGTCTCGATCTGAACGGGACGCCCATCCGGGTGAGCGAGGTCGCGCCGGGCCTGGTAGAAACCGAGTTCAGCATGGTCAGGTTCCACGGCGACGCGGAGCGGGCCGCCAAGGTCTATCAGGGATACACCCCGCTCTCTCCGGACGACATCGCCGACGCCGTCATCTGGTGCGCGGCGCGGCCCCCGCACGTCAACATCAGCCACGTGACCGTCATGCCGACTGCCCAGGCCTCTTCGACTATGGTGTTCAAGAAATAGGCTCGCGAGTCGTCTTCAAAACGAGGGCGCTCGAAAAATGGGATACAATACGCATTTCCCAATTGTGATTCTTGTTGGACAGCAGTCTGAAATTTCGGAATTGAGCATTGTGTCCCGAAATTAGCCCGAAATTAGCCTTCGGACGGGCTTCCGGATCAGCGCTGGCCGCAGGCCATTTTTGTGGCGGCGGGCAGGCGGCGCAGGCTGAGCACGGCCCAGATGCCGGCGGCCGGCCCAGCGGCCAGGACGGCAAAGGCCCACCGCCACGACACGAGGGGCTCGAGGGTCGGGATGATCCGGATGGTTACGAGGGTCAGCAGGAATCCCAGGCTTGTCTGAGGCGTGAGCGCCGTGCCGATCCGCTCGGGCGGTCAGAGCTCGCTCGCCGCGGCCGAGAACTGCGCCGAGTCCGCAACGACGGCGAATCCCCAGACGAGGCCCAGGGCGAAGACGAGCCACGGGTTCGCGCCGAAAAGAAGGCCCGAAACGAGACAGCACAAGCCGCTTATGGCCATCCCCACGGATGTGACGGCGGTCCTCCCGAAGCGGTCGGCTAGCTTTCCAGCCAGGAGGCAGCCCGCGCCTCCCGCGGCGATGACGGCGAAGGCCGCGGGCGCGGCCCAGCGCTCGGCCAAGGCCAAGCGCTTCATCTACCGCAACAACGACATGGCCGACCTTGAGGACCAGCTCATCCACGCCCGCGAGGCGAGGTTCAAGCTCATCGTCACCGACGGCGTCTTCTCGATGGACGGCATCATCGCCCAGGTGGGCAGGATCTGCGAGCTCGTCGAAACGCACAGGGCCCTGGTTATAGTCGACGATTCGCACGCGACGGGCTTCATCGGACCGAACGGCCGCGGCGCGCACGAACACTGCGGCGTCATTGACAGGGTGGACATCGTCGTCATGACCTTCGGCAAAGCCCTGGGCGGGGCTTCGGGCGGCTTTGACATCTCGCCCTCGCGTTATATATAATGATGCTCCGTCTTTGCGGGCATCCGGGCGAAGCGGCCTCCGCCCGGCCGGCGGGCAGCCGGGACCCGCGCATCCAGGGACGAAAGGCACATCAGGCGTTGATTTTTGGCATTGGCACGGACATCATCGAGGTCCAGCGGGTCGAGGAGAAACTCCTCCGCACGGGCGGGCTGAAAGCCAAGCTCTTCACGCCGACCGAGATCGCCTACTGCGACGCGAAGCACCGCCCCGGCCAGCACTATGCCGCCCGCTTCGCCGCCAAGGAGGCCTTTCTCAAGGCCATGGGCACGGGATGGACGGGCGGCCACAAGTTCTCCGAGATCGAGGTCGTCAACAACGCCCTGGGCAAGCCCGAACTCTTCGTGCACGGAAAAGTCAGCGAGTTTTGCGCCGCCCACGGTATCACCGGCATGCAAGTTTCCCTGTCCCATATCAAGGACCTGGCCAAAGCGGTCGTCGTCCTGGAGAAGGCCGCGGCCTGAACGAGAACGGAGGATCGGACTCATGTCGAACATCGGCTCCTACGATGAGCGGCTAAGGAACTTCTCCTGGCGGATCGCCGAAAAGGAGCTCGGCTACCGTCCCGGCGATCCCGTCAACATCGGCTGGTACTGCACCGACCGCATCTGCCTGATGGGGAAGGCGGACAAGGTCGCCCTCTACTGGGAGGGCTTCACCGGCGCGGAGAAGACCTACACCTACAACGACATCCGGCTGGCCACCAACACCATCGGCAGCTTCCTCCGCGGGCTCGGCCTCCAGCCGGGCGAGCGCGTCTGCCTGTTCATGGACCGCATCCCCGAGCTCTACCTCGGGTTCCTCGGCATCCTGAAAATGGGCGGCATCGCCCAGCCCCTTTTCTCGGCCTTCGGCGACGAGTCGCTCTTCGTCCGGCTCTCGAACGCCGAAACCTCGGCCGTCATCACCCAGAAGAAGCACGCCTCCAAGGTCCGCAAGATCCTCGACCGCCTGCCCCACCTCCGCCACATCATCATTGTGGATCACGACGGCGCGGCCCCGCTCAGGAACCGGGAGGCCGCCTTCTCGCTCGCGACGGCGGCGCCCGTCGAGACGTTCGACGTCCATCCGACGAAGGCCGAATCGCCGTCCGTCCTTCACTACACCTCGGGTACGACGGGCATGCCCAAGGGCGTCCAGCACGTCCACTATTCGCTCATCTCCCAGTACCTGACGGCCAAGTGGGTCCTCGACCTCCGCGACGGCGACATCTACTGGTGCACGGCCGACCCGGGCTGGGTCACGGGCACGTCGTACGGCATCATCGCTCCTTTCGCCCTGGGTGTGACCCAGTGCGTCCTCGACGCCGGTTTCTCGGCCGAGGCCTGGTACAAGTGGATCGCGAAGCGCCGGGTGACCATGTGGTACTCGGCCCCGACGGCCATCCGGTCCCTGATGAAGGCTGGCGACGAGATCGTCAAGAAGTACGACCTCTCCTCGCTCCGGCATCTCGCGAGCGTCGGCGAGCCCCTCAACTCGGAGGCCGTTGTCTGGTCCGAGAAGGTCTTCGGCAAGCCTTTCTACGATACCTACTGGCAGACCGAGACCGGCTGCATCGTCATCAGCAACTACCCGGGCATGGATGTCCGGCCGGGCTCCATGGGCAAGCCGTTCCCTGGGATCACGGGGACCGTCCTCGACCCGGTCAAGAATGAGCCCTACCCGACCTACGGCAAGATCGGCCTCGTTGCCCTCAAGTTCGACTGGCCGTCCCGGATGAGGACCTACTGGAACAACGAGGACGCCTTCCGGAAGAAGTTCCGCGGCGGCTGGTACATTACGGGCGACCGCTCCAAGCTCGACAAGGACGGCTACTTCTGGTTTGCCGGCCGCGACGACGATATCATCAACACCGCCGGCCACCTCGTCAGCCCGTTTGAGGTCGAGTCGGCCCTCCTCGAGCACCCGGCGGTGGCCGAGTCCGCCGTCGTCAGCAAGCCCGACCCGATCAACCTCGAGGTCGTCAAGGCCTTCGTGACCCTCAAAGCCGGGTTCACGGCCAGCCAGGGCCTTGACCTCGACATCATGAACTTCATCCGCAAGAAGCTCTCTCCCCTGGCCATGCCCCAGGAGATCGAGTTCGTGCCCTCGCTCCCCAAGACCCGGAGCGGCAAGATCATGCGCCGCATCCTCCACGCCAAGGAGTGGGGCGAGGAGATCGGGGACACGTCGACCCTTGAAAATGATTAATTCGGGGACACAGCACTCATTTCCCGATTTCGTGTGTGCCCCCGCAATGATAATAACGTGATATAAGGAGAAGCGACCATGGCATTGGAAGGCTTGAAGAACATCGTCCTGACCTACGTCACCAAGGAATACCTCGAGGACGACAGCGAGCCGATCACCTACGACACGCCCCTGATCTCGGGCGGGATCGTCGACTCGTTCTCCATGGTGTCCCTGAAGAGGTTCCTCGAGAATAAGTACGCGATACAGATTCCCGATGACCGGGCCACGCCCGAGGCCTTCGATTCGGTCAACAAGATCGCGACACTGGTCGAGGAATTCGTGGCCAAGAAGGGCTGAGGCAAAGGAGCTGACACCATGGCTTACAGCAACAAGGTCCGCAGCACGTATCAGACCCAGCTCAAGGGCATCCAGGACGCCGGGCTCTTCAAGCAGGAGCGGTTCATCCACTCCCCCCAGGCGGCGGACATCGAGGTCGAGTTCCCGACGGGCTCTCCCCTCAAGAAAGTCATCAACATGTGCGCCAACAATTACCTGGGGCTTTCGAGCCACCCCGACGTCGTCCGGGCGGCGCACGAGGGGCTCGAAACGCGCGGCTACGGCATGTCGTCGGTCCGCTTCATCTGCGGCACCCAGGACATCCACCGTGAGCTCGAGAACCGGCTGACCGGATTCCTGGGCACTGAGGACACGCTCCTCTTCCCCTCCTGCATGGACGCCAACGCCGGCGTCTTCGAGGCCATCCTGACCAAGGACGACGTCATGATCTCGGACCGGCTGGTCCACGCCTCGCTCATCGACGGTATCCGCCTCTGCAGCGCCATGCACGACACGTTCAAGCACTCCGACATGGGGCACCTGGAGGAAAAGCTCCAGCTCCACGCCGACAAGCGGCTGAAGATCGTCATCACCGACGGCGTCTTCTCCATGGACGGCGACACGGCCAAGCTCGACGAGATGGTCGCCCTCTGCGAGAAATACGACGCCATGATCCTCGTCGACGACTCCCACGCCTCGGGCTTCATCGGGCGGACGGGCCGCGGGACGCACGAGAAGTGCGGCGTCGTCGGCAAGATCGACGTCATCACCACCACGTTCGGCAAGGCTCTCGGAGGGGCGTCCGGGGGCTGCGTTTCCGGCCGCCGCGAGCTCGTCGAGATGTGCCGGCAGCGGGCCAGGCCGTATCTGTTCTCGAACACTATCGCCCCGGTCGTTGTGGCCGGCGTGCTCAAGGTCATGGAGATCCTGTCGAAGTCGACGGAACGCCGCGACAAGCTCGAAAAGAACGCCGCGTACTGGCGGAAGGGGCTGACGGAAGCCGGCTTCGTCCTCAAGGACGGGGACACGCCGATCGTGCCCGTCATGTTCTTCAACGCCAAGCTGGCTCAGGACTTCTCGCGGGCCCTTTATGACGAAGGGATATACGCCATCGGCTTCTTCTTCCCCGTCGTCCCCCAGGGCCAGGCGCGGATCCGGACGCAGATCTCGGCGGGTCACGAGATCCATCATCTCGACAAGGCGCTTGACGCGTTCATCAAAGTCGGCAAGAAGTTCGACATCTTGGGCAAGACCAAGCAGGACATCATCGCCAAGTACGGCATGTAAGGGCCCGGGGCGAAGGGCTCGGAGGTCCGCCGGCTTCCGGGGCACGTGAACCGGCTCCGTCGTCGGCTCGTTCTTCCCGCCCTGCGGCCGGGATACGGTCCAGGCTCGCCTCCTCATGCCCTTTCCACCCTTCGCCCCTCGCCTTTCTCCTTGTGACAGCCGACATGTGACGGAACCTCCGCACGCTGTCCCCGGCGCGGACAGCGCGCCCTTGGCCGGCGCCGAGGGCAGCGCCTAATAGCCCGGAATCGGCTCTAATCGGGGATGGGGATGACGGAACCTCCCGCAAGGCTATCCCCAGGAGGCATCGGATGAGAAAGCCGTTTTTGTATGGGACTCTTTCGTCGCCGGAGGGCTAATCCGTCTTTCCGTAGGCAACAGCGCCGGCCAGAATGCCGGACAGGCGAAGCCGTTTACGGCGGCGTCCGTCGGCCCGTGGAATGCGGCGGTCGCCAAGGTCCAGGCCCGGCATGACTTCAAGCCCACCGACCCCGCCCCGGTCGCGAGCTTCCATCTGGCCACGCTCCCAGAGACGTTGCGGGCCCTCGAGCGCTGTAGCGTCCACGAGATCTGGATGACTGAAGTGGCGGTCAAACTCCCCTGACGGGCCGACGACAGGAACGGGCTTTCCCGAACCCACGGGGGGCAACCTCCCGGGCCCGCGGCTGAGGGCGGATTCCCGGTAGAGACGAAACCACCCCTCCGGGAATGGCCGGCCCCTCTCCCGTCCCTCTTAGCGGGCCGGTTCCGTCAGCTCCTTGACCCGGATCTTCCGGAACTCGACGATGGATCCGTGGCCGAGGAAGCCGATGTGTCCATGCTCGCGCTTCAGGCCGGGGTGGCCCCGGTGGTCGATCGTGCCGCTGGCGCTCGCAGCGTCGATGTCCGCATCCACAACCGTCGTGCCGTTGACGATGACCGTGATCTGCCGGCCCCGGGCCGTGATCTCCTCGGTGTTCCAGTCGCCGACGGGCTCGAGGACGCCCCGCCATGCCGGCACGACGCCGTAGATCGAACCATGATACTGGTACGGATGGAGGTCCCAATAGACCGGAGATCCGTCTTCGAGGATCTGGATCTCCATTCCCGTGTACGCCGCATCCCCCTCGAGAGGCGCCCGAACGCCGATGCCGTTGTTGGCCGCCGGTGTCAGGCGGAACTCGAAGCGGAGGACGAAGTCGGAATATTCCCGCTCGGTGTAGAGGTTCCCCCCGCCCCGTTCGGGATGGACGACGATCTCGCCCTTTTCGGCGGCATACCCTTTCGTGTCGCCCGTCCAGCCGTCGAGGCTGCGTCCGTTGAAGAGGGAGACGAACCCTTCGTCCCGGTCGAGTTCGAAAGGCCCCAGGTCCGCGGGTTCGCGGGGTATCTCCCGGATGTAGATATTCCGGAACCAAAGCGGGCCGCCGTGGGCCTGGAGCTCGATCTGGCCGGTGGGGTAGATCGGCTTGTCCCGCTCCCAGTAGTTCTCGAGGACCGTGTTGTCCACCACCATCCGGTCGTTGAAATACACCGTGACGCGGTCGCCGATCATGATGATCCGGAAAGTGTTCCATTCGCCGACGGGACGGTCGGCCTTCTTCAGGGGCTTTCGGGGCCCCTTCTCGTTGTTGTAGAGGCCGCCCGATCCCTCGGGATTGGCGACCGGGTCCCAGATCTGAACCTGCGGCGAGCCCCGGAGGTAGATACCGCTGTCGCCGCCCTTCTCGATTTTCCAGTCGACGAGCATTTCGAAGTCTCCGTAGTCGCTGGCGGTGCACAGATTTTCTCCCTTGCCGTCGAAGACGAGCAGGCCGTCGGCGACACGCCAGTGGGCGCGCATGTGTTCGTCGGCGGCCGACTGGGCCTTTTTCAGCTCTGCGTGGGACATCCGGGCGCGGGCGGGCGGGTCGGCAACAAGCCCCTTCCAGCCGTCGAGACCGCGGCCGTTGAAGAGCGGGAGGAACCCGCCCTGTCGCAGCCGGTCAGAGATGATCCGGGCGGCCTGTTCCTTCTCGGCCGGGTCGACGGTCAGAGCTTCGACGCGCCTGAGGATCGAGATCGCTTCGTGCCCGGAGAGCCAACGCTCCTCGGGCGACTGTTCAGAGGCCATATCGAGAAGCGCCTCGACGGCGGTCGGCCGCAGGATCTCGTTGTCGAGGTATCTCGCGAGAATATGGAAGGCACCGGGGTCTCTGTTGGCCCCGATGCCGCGCAGGACGGCCTTCCGGTCGGCGTCGTTTTTCGGCAGACCCGCGGCCTCGTCGAGAAGCTCGAGTTTTCTGTAGGCGGGGAAATCGGCCGCGTTGACGAGCCGGACGTACCCCTCGAGGGCGAGCAGGAGATATTTCTCGCTGGCCGTTGTCGAGGCGATCCGGCGGAGCTCATGCGCCGCCCGGAGATCCGGCCAATTCGAAAGGGCGAAGACGGCCGCTGTCTGGACTGCGGGATCTCGGCTCTTCGTTTCGCCGACGATCGTGCCGAGGGCCCGGGACCCGCCAACCCGCGGCAGCACTCTGAGGATGACCGTCTGCGTGTCGGCCGGGGCATTCGGCATAAGCGCGATGAGCCCGTCGGCCCGGCGCTCCGGGTCCGGGTTCTGGCCGGCGGCCGCGGCGACGGCGTCCTGGAGATGGACGGCCTCTTCGCTGCTCTTGGCGGCGAGAAGGAGGCCGAGGATCCGGCCGATGTCCTTCTCTCCGGCGAGTTTCGCGAGGGCCGCGACGGCGGCGGCGCGGACCTCTGGCTCGGGACTTTCCGCTTGGCCGAAGACGAGGTCGATATGATCGCGGGCCCTTTTTTCGGCCAGCACCGAAATCAGGGCGGCCCGGCCGGGCGGCGGCACCGTCTCAATGAGGCACGCGGCTTCCGGAACGACGAGCGCGGCGTCGAAGCCGAGGACGGCCTGCCGGGCGGCGGCGATTTCTTTCGCGTCCCGGGAATCGAAGAACGGGAGGATGTCGGCGAGGACGGCCGCGCCGCCGAGCTTCACGGCGGCCGGGACGGCCGCCAGGCGGACGCTCCGGTCGGGGCTCCGAAGGGCGCCCCGGACCGCGGGCAGCGCGGCCGGGTCCCCGCGCCGCCCCAGCATGGCGAGGATATCGGCCTGCGCTTCGGGCCGCGAGGCGGAGGCCTCTGCGACCCAGCGGATCGTGACATCCGGCCCCGGGATCGACATCGCCAGCTCAAGGGCGGCGGCGCGGAGCTCCGCGTCCCGGCCGCGCGCGGCGGCCAGAAGGTCCGGCAGGGCGCGGTCTTTGAGGAGGGACACGAGAAGATCGAGCGCGTTCGCGGCCACGTGGCTTTCGCCGGGTGAAGAGTAGGCGGACAGGAGGTCACGGGCGATGGCCGCGCCGGCCTCGGTTCTCCCGGATTCGACGAGGCGGCGGGCGAATAGGAGGTACAGGGACAGGGCCTCGGCTCTCTCGTCGGTCGAGGCCGCAATCCGGGACCTCGACAGGACGGGGCCGGCCGCCGGGTCGCCGATGTTGGCCAGAGCGAAGAGGGCCGCCCGGCGGAGCGCCTGATCCGGGCAGTCCGCATAGGGAAGAATCTCTTTAACCGCCTGCCGGCTTTTAAGCTCTCCGAGGGCCTTGACGATCGGCACGCGCGCGGCCGCCGGGGCGGGCCGGAGAGACTCGAGAAGGGCCGACGCCGCATCGGGGCCGCCGATCGCCGTGAGGGCCCGCGCCGCGGGCCCGCAGAGCCGCTCGTTCGTGAGATACCCGGCCAGCGGCCGAACGGCCTCCCGGCCGCCGGTCAGCTCGACCTGGGATATCAGAAATGCTTTGACTTCCTCGTCCGCAGGGCGATCCAGGGATTTGAGAAGGCCGCGCACGCAGAGCCGGCGGTCGGATTCCGCCCCGCTGCGGCCGGCATAGACCGCCAGCCCGTTGACGGCGAAACGGACCGCGCTGTCGTCGCCTCCGCCCGGAGGGAGGACGCGGCGGCAAATATCCTCCACCGCGGCGGGACCCAGTCTGAGGATTTCGGCGCAGAGGGTGTCCCTTTCCGAGGCGTCGCGGGCCGGGAAGCGGGCGACGAGTCCGGTCACCTGTCCCGGGATGTCGGGCGCGGGCTTGTAGACGCGGACGGCGCAGGCGGATGCGAGGAGCGCGAGGAGCGCGGGGATCGTGATCCGTCTTCTCGTCATGGCCATCATCCTTGGGCGGATTTCCTTCTATATGTGCCAGGGGGTGCGCATGGGCTGTTCGGCCAACCGGTTGGCCTCCTCGTCCCCGATGAAGCGCTGTTTTTCCGGGTTGAAGCGGAGCGGCCGGCCGAGCCGGACGGCGATCTTCCCGAGGTTGACCAGGGTGCACGACCGGTGGGCGTTCCGCTCGTTGAGGGCGAAGCGGCGGCGCGTGCGGACGGCCTCGGCGAAGTCCGTGAGCTGGGGCTCGGGGTCCGGCAGCCCGGCGACGATGTCCCTCAGGTTCGGGATGTCGGATTCGAAGCCCCGGAAGAGTTTGCCTTTCGGGCCCTCCAGGAAGGCCGCGTTCCGGTCGCGGTTCTCCCCGTCGAGAACGATGGAGCAGCCGTCGGCGTAGGTCAACTCGATCCGGCGCCAGGAGCCGCAGGCATCGGGGTGCTGCTGTGGGCAGTCGGCTCGGATCTCGACCGGGCTCGTGTCGTCCTTTCCGAGCAGGTACTGGACGGGATCGAGGTAATGCATGCCCATGTCGCCCAGGCCGCCGCCGTCGTAGTCCCAATAGCCGCGGAAGGTGACGTGGACGCGGTGCGGATTGTAGGGCTTCCGGGGCGCCGGGCCGAGCCAGAAATCGTAATCGAGCTCGGGCGGGACGGGCTCGGGGACGAGGTGGGTCCGGCCGCACCAATAGAACTTCCAGTCGAAGCCCGTCGTGGCGCTGATCGTGGCCTTCAGGGGCCAGCCCAGAAGGCCGCTCTGGACGACCTTCTTGACGGGCTTGATGTCCGAGCCGAAGCCATAGAACTCGTCCTGGAACCGGAACCAGGTGTTGACGCGGAAAATCCGGCCGTTCCGCTCGACGGCCCGGACGACGGCTTGTCCCTCCGCGATCGTGCGAGTCATAGGCTTCTCGCACCAGACATCCTTGCCGGACTCTGCGGCTGCGATCGAGATCAAGGCGTGCCAGTGGGGAGGCGTGGCGATGTGGACGATGTCGATGTCCGGCCGCTCCAGAACTTCCCGGAAGTCGTGATAGCCCTTGACCCCCGGTCCGGAGAGGTCGAGGGCGGTCTGGAGGTGTTTTGCATCAACGTCGCAGACCGCGAGAAGGGTTGACCCGGGATAGGTCAGATGGACCCGCCCCATGTCGCCGACGCCGATGACGACTTTCGTCAGCATGTCGCTCGGCGGCGTCCAGCCCGGACCGCCGAGAACGCGACGGGGGACGATGACGAAGGCCGCTGAGGCCGCGAGCGCCCGGCCGAAGAATTGTCTGCGTGTCAGGCGCCGGCGGTGTGTCATGGGCCTCTCCTGGCGTCGGGGGGGCGCGGACGGACCACGCTCCGGCCCGCGAAAGGAATCATTATAACGCAATTGCGCCGGCGGGACACGCGGATCCGCGGGGGGCCGGCGCCCCGTCCGGGATCAGAAGAGCCCGACGACCTTCCCGGTCTCGAGGTCAAGATCCACGTCCATGAAGGCCGGCCGCGTCGGCAGGCCGGGCATCGTCCTCATGTCGCCGCAGAGCGGATACAGGAATCCGGCGCCAGCGCTGGCCTTGATGTCTCTTACGGGAAGGCGGTAGTTCAGGGGGACGCCCTTCCAGGCCGGGTTGTGGCTCAGGCTGAGGTGTGTTTTGGCCATGCAGATGGGCAGGCGGTCGAAGCCAAGCTTCGTATAGAGCGTGATCTTCGCTTCGGCCTCGGGGGCGTAATCCACGCCGCGGGCGCCGTAGATCTCGACGGCGATCGTCTCGATCTTTTTCTTGATGTCCCACTCGAGCGGGTAGAGGAAACGGAAATTCGCAGGCTGGCGGCAGGCCGCAATAACGGCCCTGGCGAGGTCGACGGCGCCGGTTCCGCCTTCGGCCCAGTGAGTAGCCATAACCGCGTCCTCCGCCCCGGCCTCGACGGCCGCCCGGCGGACCATCTCGATCTCGGCCGCCGTATCCGAATCGAACCGGTTGACGGCCACCACGACAGGCACGCCGAAGCGGCGGGCGTTTCTGATGTGGGCCACGAGGTTGGGCAAGCCCCCGGCCAGGAGGTCGAGGTTCTCGGCCGTGTACTCGGGCGCCAAAGGCCTCCCGGCCACGACCTTGGGGCCGCCGCCGTGCATCTTCAGGGCCCGGATGGTGGCCACGAGCACGACACAGTTCGGCGCCAGCCCGCTCGCGCGGCACTTGATGTCCATAAATTTCTCCATGCCGCAGTCGGCGCCGAATCCGGATTCGGTCACGGCGTAGCCGTCCTCGCCCACCAGGCGGAGGGCGATCTGGTCGGCGATGATCGAGGAGTTGCCGGGCGCGATGTTGGCGAAGGGACCCGCGTGCACGAGAGCCGGAGTGTTCTCGAGCGTCTGCATGAGGTTGGGCATGACGGCGTCCTTCATCAGGACGGCGAGGGCGCCGGCCGCGCCCAGGTCTTCGGCGGTGACGGGCTCGCCGGCCTTGTTCGTCCCGATGACCATCCGGCCGAGCCTCTCCCGCATGTCGGCGAGGCCCGTCGTCAGAGCCAGGATGGCCATGATCTCGGAAGCGACCGAGATGTCGTAGCCTGTTTCGCGCTCCAAGCCTAACTCGTGCGGGCCGAGCCCGATCCTGATCCGGCGGAGGAAGCGGTCGTTGACGTCGATGACCCGGTTCCAGGTGATGCTGACCGGGTCGATGTCGAGGCGGAAGAGCCGCGCCCGTTCGTCCGGCGTCAAGTCGTCCGGGTCGGTTTTGTCGATGCCGAGCTTTTCCAGACGCTTGATCATTCCGGCGGCGAAGCGGCGCTTGCCCCGGCTATCGGCGGGGCAAAGTGCGTTGAAGAGCTTCGCGTCATCCTGGTAGTACTCGTGGAGGATGCGGGCATCGATGGCCGCGGCCAGAAGATCGTGAGCGACCGTCACGGCGTGGATATCCCCCGTCAGGTGGAGGTTGAAGTCCTCCATGGGAACGATCTGGGAGTAGCCGCCCCCGGCCGCCCCGCCCTTGATGCCGAAGGTCGGTCCCATGCTCGGCTGGCGGACGACCGTGACGACGCGCCGGCCCAGATGGGCGCCGAGGGCCTGGCAGAGCCCGACGGTCGTCGTGGTCTTGCCCTCGCCGAGAGGGGTGGGCGTGATCGCCGTCACGTCAACGTAACGGCCGAGGGGCCGGTCCCTGATCCGGTCGAGGACGTCGAGATGGATCTTGGCCTTGTACCTGCCGTAAAGGTCGAGGTCGCCCTCCCCGAGCCCCAGGCGCGCCGCGATTTGGGTCACGGGCAGGAGCTCGGCGGCCTGGGCGATCGCGATGTCGCTGGGCACGGGTTTGATCGGGCTGACGGTCATGTGAGCGATCCTCCGAACCGAGAGGGCCGTTCCCCGGCCCTTGCGATATATCTTACAGGCCGGAGAACGGCATGACAAGCCGCGGCGCGTCTTGCGGGATTGGAAATCGGACGGGAGCAGAGGAGTAGCCCGAGAGGGCAATTTCGCGGGGGATTGAGGGAATCGCCGTCCGCCCTGCGGGCCTGGAGTCGGGCGGCCGGCCCTGATGGTTAACGCGCCTCTGTTCTGTGCTAAAATCGTTGGCCGAGATCAATTTCGAGAAACGGGAGTGTCCCATGAGAAAGGCGATTCCGGCGGCGCTGGCCGTTCTGGGCCTGGCCATGATCCCGGCTTTCGGGGGAGAAGCGCCGGGCTTCCGGTTTGAAGGCCAGAAGTTCGTCCTTAACGGCAAGCCGTTCGAGATCATGGCCGGCGAGCTCCACTTTCAGCGCATCCCCCGGGAGTATTGGGTGGACCGGCTCCTCAAGGCCCGGGCCGCCGGCCTGAACACGGTCTGCACGTATATATTCTGGAACGCCGTCGAGCCGGCGCCCGGCCAATTCGATTTCGCGGGGCAGAATGACCTGGCCGCCTTCATGAGGACGGCGCAGCGGGTCGGGCTCTGGGTCGTGCTCCGGCCCGGACCCTACGCCTGTGCTGAGTGGGACTTCGGCGGGCTGCCCGCCTGGCTCCTGCGGGTTCCGGACATCAAGGTCCGCTGCTCGGACTCGCGCTATCTCGAGGCCTGCGCGTCTTATATCCGCAAGCTTGCGGGCGAGATCTCGGACCTCCAGGTCCAGCGCGGCGGGCCCCTCCTGATGGTCCAAATCGAGAACGAATACGGTAGCTTCGGCAACGACCTTGACTACACGGCGGCCCTCAAGAAGATGTGGGCGGACGCGGGGATCGAGGTGCCGTTCTACACTGCCGACGGCGCCGGCCCGGCCATGCTCGAGGCCGGGACTGTTCCAGGGGCGGCTATCGGACTGGACCCGGGGACGAGCGATAAGGACTTCGCCGTGGCCGCCCGCCTCGGCCGCGACGTCCCGGTGTTCTGCAGCGAGCTCTACCCCGGCTGGCTGACCCACTGGGGGGAGCCCTGGGCCCGGGTCAAGACCGAGGAGATCGTGGCCGAGCTCCAGTGGCTCCTGGCCAACCGCAAGTCGTTCAGCCTCTACATGTTCCACGGCGGGACGAACTTCGGCTTCTGGGCCGGGGCCAACTTCAATGACAGGTACGAACCGGATGTCACGAGCTACGATTACGACGCGCCGGTCGACGAGCGGGGCGGTCTGACGCCGAAGTATTTCGCCATCCGGGATCTCCTCAGGCGCTTCCAGCCGAAAGGGACGATGCTGCCGGGCCTCCCGCCGCCCGTCCCAGCGATAGACATCTCGGAGATCTCCTTGACCGAGTGCGCCTCCGTCTTCGACAACCTCCCCGATCCCGTCCGGACGCCGCAGCCGCGGCCCATGGAAGCGTTCGGACAGGCAAGCGGCTTTATCCTCTACCGGACGAGCTTCGTGGGCGCCCGCAGCGGCCGGCTCCTCGTCACCGAGCTCCACGACTATGCCGACGTTTACGTCGACGGAAAATTCCTGGGAACGCTCGACCGGACCAAGAACGAGAACGCCCTCGACATTCCCGATTCCGATCCCCCGCATGCCTCCTTGGACATCCTCGTCGAGGCGATGGGACGGATCAATTACGGCCCGCTCCTTCTCGACCGGAAGGGGATCACGGACCATGTCACGCTGGGCGGGATGACCCTCATGACGTGGGACGTGTACAACCTTCCCATGGACGAGGACTATCTCGCGGCGCTGAAGTTCGGACCGGCGGCACCCCGGGAGCCGGCCGCCTTTTTCCGCGGGACCTTCCAGGTCCCGGCCGTCGGCGACGCTTATCTGGACATGTCGGGATGGACGAAAGGCGTCGTTTGGGTCAACGGCCACAACCTCGGCCGCTACTGGGAGATCGGGCCGCAGAAAAGGCTCTATTGCCCAGCCCCGTTCCTGAAGCCGGGGCCCAACGAGATCGTCGTCTTCGACCTCCATAGGCTCCGCCCCGCCGCCGTCCGCGGCTTCCGGACGCTCGAGTAGGCGAAGGTCCCACGCGCGGGCGCTCGATAAGGCCGTCCGGGGATCCCGGGTGAGCGGGAATCCCTCCCGCTCTAGCGGCCCAGCCGGAGGCCCGGCGGGCTCGGCTTCGACGGACGTCTCGAGGCCCGAGGTCTTGGCCCGGCCGAGGGCGCGAGGACAAAGGCGAAGGCCACGGCCAGCGCGAGTGCGGGGGGGCGTCTGTCCATAAAAGCATCTCCCCCCTCGCCCCCGCCCGTCTCGTCCTCATCCCAGGCCTTCCGGCGATGGCATCTTCTGGGAATCGTCCCCGGATACATAGCGGGGGCTGTGTCCGTCTTGAATGGGCTTCCCTTCGTTTAAACCCGCCGCCATTGCAGCAGCAGAGGGAAGGCCTCACACGGGCCTGCTCCCGGCGTCTCCCACGCTGTGAGGGATCGCGGCCGGGAGCATGAGAGGGGCTGCCCTATTCTCGAGGCGAGAGTAAGGCAGCCCCTCCAAGGGAATGGATTGAGAGATAAGCGGAATATATGGTCAAACTCCCGCTTAAAGGAGGTCTGAAGAAATGCCTCGGCGTTCCGTTGCGTCTTTTGTGTGTCGGTCTCATCGCCGCACTCCATCAATATATACGCGGGCGGGGCTTGAACGGTTGCGTCGCGCCGGAAAAGGCTTGAATAGGGCCGAGGCTGAAACCGATGGATATTTTGGAAGAGGCCGCAGAAGAAATTTTTGGGCTTGCCGAAATCTCTTTTGTTATTGCTTATTATTATACCATAAATATCGAAAGTAGGTCAAGAATTTTATGCCAAGAAAAGGAAAATACATTTTTCTGCCTTTTCCGAGCGGTTTCCCAGGGGAAAAAAGGCCGTCTGACCGGTTTTCGGAAAAAGCGCCGAAAACCGGGCCTTTTTCCGGCATCGCTCTCTGGAAAGAAGCCATCTTCGCCCGGCCTCCCGACCGCCGCAGGAGCGGTTTCCGGCATCGCGAACGGCAGCGGAGGCCGGATTTGCGTGCTTTGACGCGCCGTTTCAGGCCGGATCGCGGGCTATTTTGTCGATTCGCCTGGTTTTTCGCCGGCCTGCCCCTGTTCCTCTGGCTTCAGGCTCCAGCGGAACTCAGCCTTGGGGTCTGAGAGCCGCAGGTAATATCCCCATCCGCCTGTCCCCTGGAGGACTTTGATGAGGACTTTGTTCCAGCCTTTCTTGAGGGATACCGGAACGCGGTCCTGGTCGGGCGCCGCCCCCCGATAGACGGGGTTGGTGTGCACGAGCGTGTCATTGACCCAAAGCCTGACGCCGTCGTCGCTGCCGAGGAGAATGATAGATTGCCTGTCGTCTGGCGAATAGACGTAAGCCAGGCCGTAGGCGAGGGCCTGCACGTTGGGCTGGAGGAGTTGGTCGAGCCGGACGTAGCCTTTTTCGTCCGCGTGGACGGTCCTCCACCCGACGCTGAGGTTGTTCTTGCCCTTGTATTTCTTCGCCAGGTCGATCTCCTTTTCCGGAGGGTAGACGGTCTTGAGATCGTTCATATCGGCGGCCGGGAACGGACCGATGAGGTTCCATTCGAGGGCAAAGCGGCGGGCCGAAGGGTTGAGGCTCAGGCCGACCAAGGCGATCTCCATGCCAGTCGCTCTGGCGTCCTTGCCGGCGGCTTCGAAGAACAGGGAGTTTGGGCCCCGCTCGAGGAGGATGTCCTTAAGAGTGAAGGCGACGAGCTGGCCCTCTTTAGAGTACCCCTCGAACGTGGCCATGGCCTCGAAGGACTCCCCGGGCTTTCCGAGGCCGCCCTTCTTTTTGAGGATATGGTAAGTGCCGGAAGTGGGTTCCTTGAGAAAATAGAGCGTGACCGAATAAAGGTCGGAAACGGCCACGGGAAAGCGGAATTCGGCCTGCGTCCCCAAATCGGCACCGTCCGTCCTGAGAAGGGGGTAACGGGTTCCGGAGGCGTCATAATAGGGCGTCAGGGAGAGGGAGAGCTGCGGGGCGGAGAACCCAAGCCCGGCCGCGCGGTCTTCGAAAACGGCACCCCCTTCGGCTGGGACCTTTTCCCACTTCGGCAAAATGAGGTTTTCCGGGGTCTCCATAGCAAACGGAAGACGCTTATCGGGGGCGGGGAGCGGCGGGTAGGGGACATGGGGCTCCGTCTGGTACCAGTAGGCGACTGAGGAGTAATAATCCGAGCGGCCGTTGCCGTCGCCGTGCTCGATGGTCACGCGGATGGACTTCTTGAAGGGGATTGGGTCCGGGATGTGAAAACGGTAGACGCTGGCCTTTGAGCCTGGCCGGAAGTCCTCTTCCTGAAGCGGACAACCGTAGAACGGATGCTCGTCCTGCCGCATCCCCCATGCGTCGCAGAAATAGTCCTCGGAGCCTGTGCCGTGGAGGGACGGAACGGTCTCCCCGTCGACATAGATCATGTCGTCGCCTTCGCCCCACCAGCCCTCCGTCCTTTGGAGGACGCTGAGGTTGCAGCCCACGTAGTGGCCGGCCCCGACGGCGTCGAGGATGACGTAGTTCTGGTCTCCCGTGCAGGGGAAATCCTGCCGGTACTGGGCGTGGAAGTACGGGGCGTCGGGCCTCAGTCCGTCGAGCTCCCGGTAGTCGACGTTATAGTAAAAAGCGTCGACGGGACGTGTCCCTTCATTGGTGGCCGTGACCCGGCAGGACCAGCGGAAGGGCATGTACCAATAGCAGTTCCTGGCGCGGCCCTCGGAGGAACAGGCGATGGGCAGGGACGTGAGATTCCTGTCGAGGCCGTGGCCGACGCCGAAAAAGTCGCCGATGGGGGCCTCGACCGAGGGGTCCTCCTCCCCATCCCAGTAGATCCGGAGAATGACCTTCCGGCCGACGAAGTCCTCACCAGCCATGGTCACCCAGATGTGATGGATCGCCGCCGGGCCCTTGATCTCGGCCAGAATGGCGGTCTTGCCGGGGTCGATGACGATCGAATCGCGGTTCCCGCCGGAGCGGTCGTACGAGGAGATCCGCCTGCTCCGGTAGTTCTGCTTTTCGCCGAGCTTGTCCAACATATCCTGGCCGGCCAGCACGGGCCGAAGGCAGAGGACCACGATCAGGGCGGCGCCGATCCGTCCGGCGATGGCCAGGGCCGGCGGGCGGACCGAAGGTTGTCGGCTCCACGCGGCGGTAGTCATGACGGCCTCCTTTCTCGCGCGGCTCCGGCGGAATCGCTCCCCAGGCGGGAATATAGCAGAAAGGGCGAACATGGGTCTAGCGAGGGCCCGCGGGCCGCGGCCTCAACCAGCCTGTCCGGATCCGGCTCTTCCGGTCGCGCTTCGTGTACGGCTTGAGATCGAGGACGGGCGTGCCGTCGATCATGTCGAGCCCCGAGACCTCGAGGACGGGGCCGGACCGAGCCAGGAGCCGGACGACGCTCATCCCGATGGGATTGGGGCGGTGAGGCGAGCGCGTGGCGAAGATCCCCGTTGGCCGGGATTGCCCCGGCGGGACCGTCCGGAGCTTGGAGCCGCACGCCCTGTGAAAGACGAAGATGACGATGATGTGCGAGAACCCGTCCAGGCCCTCGAGGGCGGGCGCGAATTCGTCGTCGACGATGATCCGGCCGTTCGCGCGGTTGAAGAAGCCTCGGGGAGCGAAAGCCGGCGGCGGAAGGTCGGCCGGATTTTCGAACGGGGAACGCACGACGCCGACGGCGCCGAAGCGGAAAATCTTGCGGTGCCGTGAGGAACGGCGGCCGCGGCGGGCCTCAGGCATCGACGAACGTCAACCACTTGACGTAGCGCGGGTCGCGGCCGCTCACCGCATCCCGGAACCCCTTTATCATCTCTCGGGTGACGGGGCCTATCACGCCCTTGCCGATGACGTGTTCCCGGCGCTTCCCGCCCGGGACCGAGGCGTCGGAGGCCTTAACGATCGGGATGACTTCGACGGCCGTGCCGGAGAAGAACGCCTCGTCGGCCCCGAAGAAGGCCTCCTTCGTGATCGGCGCGACCGTGGTCTTGTATCCGGCATCCCGCGCGATTTCGAGCAGGCTCAGGCGCGTGATCCCCTCGAGGACGGATTCCCGGCGGTCGTTCGTGAGGAGAGTCTTGTCCTTGACGATGAAGATGTTTTCGCCGGGGCCCTCGGCGATCCGTCCCTCCATGTTGAGGAAGACGGCCTCGTCGCATCCTTGAGCCCGGGCCTCAAGGCCGTTGATCGTGGACTGGACATAGATGCCGCCGAGCTTGGCGGCCATGTTCAGCTGGCTGTGGTGAACGCGCCGCCAGGGCCCGATGTAGACGGACGTGCCCTGCCCGGCCTTCTCGCCAAGGTAGGCAGGCCATTCCCAGGCCCCGATGACGAGCTCGACAGGGCAGGCCCGAGGCACGAGGCCGAGGTTGCCATAGGAAAAAAAGAGGAGAGGCCGGATGTAGCAGTTCGAGAGGGCGTTCTCCTTCACCGTCGATGTGACCAGGCGGATGATCTCCTCCTTGGAGTGGATGGGCGGCATCTTGGCGACGGAGGCGGAGAGGAGGAAGCGGTCGATGTGCTCGGGGAGGCGGAAGACGGCCGGTCCCTTGGCCGTGGAATAAGCGCGTATCCCCTCGAAGACGGATGTCCCGTAGTGGAGGGCGTGTATCATGGGATGGAGGGAGCCCTCCGACCAGTCGTGGAACTTCCCGTTGTACCAATACCGGCTGGCCTTGAGAAAATGCGTGGTATCAAACATGGATGACTCCTTTGACGCCG
>Ga0187770_10000316_pt1 | contig 23680 bp, 20 predicted proteins | sample 0116_SJ02_MP02_2_FD_133154 | JGI IMG/M metagenome (GOLD analysis project Ga0187770, IMG submission 133154) | Tropical peat soil microbial communities from peatlands in Department of Meta, Colombia - 0116_SJ02_MP02_20_MG | ecosystem: Environmental > Terrestrial > Soil > Wetlands > Peat | place...
ACGGAAGTTTGGATGCGGAGAAGAAGTTTGTCCATGACTTCATAGCGGCCTGGAACAAGGTGATGAACCTTGATCGCTTCGACATTGCGTGTTCGTAGCATAAACGTTTTCGAACGATTCTGACAGGGAGATGAAACACGGTCAGCTAACAACCGGTTCCAGCGGACGGCGTATCGCCGCCGCTGAACCGGTTGTTATACTCTCTTTCCATCGGTAATCACCGATTTTCAGACCATCCCCCCATTGCAGAGTAGCGTAACCTGCAAGAAGAATTATCTTGACAGTGTCCGCCAACTCAAGTGCTGGTCAGGACACCTAAGAGCTATCCAAGACTAACGACTTGAAGGTAAAAGCGCAGAGGCAAAGCCGGAACCCCTTTCTTCGGGTGGCCCTATATCTGCTATAATCCCTCAGTTTTTAAGCCATAGAAAATGTTTGAATTTGATTTTCATATATATCTGACCAACATGACGGGTTCTAGCAGAAATCTTCGACCCTACGGCAGGCATTGAACGAAGATAGGCGGATTCTTTGACAGAATTTGCCAAACGAATTACAGGTCAAAACCCACAAATCAGAGAACGATGAGATCAAAGGACGACAAGGCTGGGAAACCACGAGGCGATAAGGCTATAGCCTTGATCGAAATACATCGATGGCCCTTTCGACGGTCTTTCCTTCCAGGGAAATTTCTCCGTAGATGTCCTCTACAGTAGCTGCCTTTAGTCGATCGAAATCTTTTTCCACAGGGGTGATCAGGAGACCTCCCATATCGATCACTCCCGGGCTGAGGACCATCCTGTCATTCCCGTCCCTGAAAAAGGCGTCGGGACGATGCTTTCTTCGCGGGAAAAGTATGAGGCGCCAGTTTCCTTTCTTGTAGAAGCCTGCGACATTCATCATAGGCTCCTCGTCAATGAGGAGGACCTTTTTCAAGGCATTCAGAAGATCCTCAAAAGCACCCTTCACAGCCACTGGGTCATTTCCCTCCAGGATGATCACTTCCCGTCCCAGATCTCTTACATGATAGACGGATACCCCTTCAATCTGTTTAACCAGAGCGGGTCTTCCCTCATCATGGATCTCTTCCTCAATTGGCATCGTCCCTGATGGGCCCACCTGAAAATGAAGGTGATCCGGTGCGGAGGCGCCGCATTTGGGTCCGTTGTAAAGGATCACCCAGCCGGAACCAAAATCAGCCATGAGTTGAAGAAGGGTATCGATATTTTCCTCGATGGCTTGGCGGCGATGGTCCAAATGAGAGACGGTGAAGTGAGAAGAGAAAACAGGGATGGGATTACAGAGAATCAGGTAATCTTCTCGGTAGAGGATCCCTTTCTGTTCTTGAGGGAGGTGATCAAGACAGAGGAAACATCGCCGCTCCCTCCCATCCTTTTCCTTCACATCGGCCGCGGTACTCTTGATTCTTCCAGGATTGTACTGGAGGCGGACCGAGAATCCCCTGCAGGGAACTTCCCGTTCCCTGATGTCCTTGAGCAATTCGCAGCCTTCCCGAAAGTCTTGCCATGCCTTCTTCTGGTCTGAAAGGAGATCGAGACAAAGCTCGGAGAGACTTCCTCCTCCGTCGAAGGTGACATAAATTTTCTGTTTAAATAGAGGGCCCCTTCCGAATTTCTTGTAACCAATAAGGTGCCTCACGGTAGTCTTTCCCATGGTAAAAGGTTGTTCCCGGACAAATTGAAAACCCACCTTCCTGTAAAAAACGAGGGCCTGTGTGTTTTGCACCATCACGCCGATCCAAAGTTCATTGACCCCTTTTTCCGCGGCGTATTCTTCCGCAGCCTCGAGAAGCCGTTTGCCCATGCCCTGACCCTGAAAGCCCGGGAGAAAGTAGAGCGAGGGGACGTAAAGGCGATTTTCGTCGTGATTGAAGAAAAGTCGTACGTAACCGGCAATCCGATCATCTGCCTCTGCAACGAAAACCTGCATGAACGGATGATCATACATGCTGAGGAAGGATGCCTCGGTATAGTGAATGTCGAAATAGGACCTGAGGTCGCTTTCTGGAATGAAGCTCGAGTATGTGGAGACCCAAGAGTCCCAGGTTATTGTCCGGATGGCAGGGAGATCATCCTTCTGGCAGGCTCGGATGACGATCTTCATGGCTGTGGATCAACCTCCAAGGGGAAAATAGCAAAGCGCATAGCACCGAGCCTATAAAATTCCAAATCACAAACTCCAAATCCCAAATAAGGTCCAAATTCCAGTTTCAAATGACCAAAAAGATTTTGTTCCGCATTTAGGTAATTGGCATTTACTTGGAATTTTGTGCTTGCACTTGCCTATGCCCTTTGCCCTATGCCCCTTATTATCTTTTGCCGAGCAAGAATTTCCTCCGTCCGGATACTGTCTTTGAAGGCATCGTTTCGGTTTGCTTCTTCGATGCTGAGCGTTGCGTCAGTGTTGCCCGACCAGCGTCTGCAAAGGTAGAGATTTTCATGGATCCTTCCGATCCGGTATTCGCGGCAGATTCTCAGCGCTGCTGCGTAATCTTCACCGTAGCTCACATTGAGAAATCCGATTTTACGCATCAGGTTGGTGTTGAAAGCCCGCGGAGCACCCAACCCATTGATGCGCAGCGCATTGTTGTGTCCGTTCTCATCGGTCCATTCGCGGTGGTCGATGAAGCCCGGCGGAATCTCCTTAAATTTGGAATCCACGAGGGTATAAGAGCCAATCACCATGGCATATCTGCCGTGACGGAGCATATCGACTATCTTCTGCAGGGTATGGCTGCTGCTGTAAAGATCGTCCGAATCGAGCTGAACAGCATAGCGGCCGCAGGCTCTGGCGTGAAGGGCCTCGTTCCAGCAACCACCAATGCCAAGATCATTCCTCTTTGGAACGATGTGCTTCAGGTGAGGATACTGCCTGGTGAGATCGGAGAGGACGGCTGTTGTTCCGTCTGTGGAGTGGTTGTCCACGGTGATCACATTGAATGGAAAATCCGTTTCCTGCGATAGGGCACTCTTCGCGGCATTTGCGATCGTTTCTTCCCGGTCCCTCACGGGAATGATGACGGAGGCCTCCACCGGGAAGGTTTCCGGTGCTCGTTCAATCTCTTTCAAATGATGACGGGGCAGAAAAGCCCCGATCTTTTTCAAGTAATCCGTGAAGACGGTCTCCATTTCCTTCTGTACAGCTTCATTGCGCGGATCAAGGTACGCAAATATCTTATCCCGAAGGGGCAATTCATCAATCGTCCCTATGCTCCTGATCACGGAATAGAGTGGTTCCTGCAGATGATATACAGAGTGGTCGATGGAGACCTTCAGGCGAAGATCGTAGAGGCCGGCAAATTGAACGCCGGGCATGAGGCTAAATTTTTTCAGAGCCTTCCGCACAGAAGGGACCGAGAAGAGGATCATTCGGCCGAAGTCAAAATCATCGCGTACGCTTCCCGGCTGATAATCATTAAGCGGATGGAGGGTCTTACTTTGCTTGCTTTGGTCATAGAAATCTGAGTAGATCAGACCTGCTTTCGTGGACTCTCCTGTCTCCAGGATTCTCTCCAGGCCTTTGAGTTCAATCGAAATTTGTTGGGCCCCCGGTAAGAGAAGAAGGTACTTCGTTCGGGTTTCTGCAAGAATCAGGTTGAGTGTATCGTGTGAGGGAAGGGGTCCGGCGACAAGGACGCGACATCTGGGCAATTTGGAATGAAACGGCTCCTGAGTGACAATCACGATCCGTTCGACCAGCCCTGACTCCGTCAGGTCTGACAGGGTCTTCTCAAAGAAAGATTCTGGGCTGTGAGGAGTGACTATAGTAAGAGGCTTCATACTGATTGATAGAATATCTCAACAAGTCAAGAAATTCTCTCGACCCTCATGGGCAGGATTGCCAACTGTCATTTATGATTTGTATTGTATAATACGCTCAAACTTTTTGGAAGTTAGAACTGCCTAATGGCTGCAATCTGCACCGCTTTCATGTATTGAGGGCGCAGTAGCCGTCAGTAATAAATGTCGACGCTGCAAATAATGTAATGTGTTTGCTAACACCAAATTTATGCGATGCTGTTATCACTTTTGCGCTATCACCCTCTGACATGTCCGGGAGAGCTCCCGGAGTCGAGGGAGGGATGCGACCTTTGAGGCCACGCGGTGAAGATTAAGCAGTCCAGCAGGGATATGATCGAGATAAGATTTTAATCCTTTCTTGAGACCCAAAAATCCGTAAGCCCCGAGGGCTTGCATGAGGCGCTGTGCCGAAGCCTCCCAGAAAGTGTTCTGGAAGCTATCCCAATCAAGATCCCATTTCGACAGCCCGTAATAAAAAGAAAGGAGTTTCTCGATTTCACCGTCCGCAAAATCCACATAAGGATCGCAGAGGAGCGAGCCAAGATCGTAGAACGAGCTTCCGCAGCGCATCCCCTGGAAGTCGATGAGAAAAGGTTCTCCGTCACGGATCATGACGTTCTGTGATTGGAGATCCCTGTGGATGAGAGAGCGTCTTGTTCCTGAAAGCCGCTCTGCCAGGCTGGAAAGCTCTGCCTCAAGTTCTCGCTCGAAGGGAGGTTCAAGTTCTATCCGGCAGACATCGCTGACAAAATGATCCCTGAAGTAATCCCGCTCCCAGCGATAGAGATCAGGACCAAAGCCCTCCATGAGCCTCAGACGTGCCGAAGGAAACTTCTTTTCTGGGAAGGAATGAAGCCTGTGGGCGATGGTAAGCGTCTTTTGGTAAAGGCCCCGTCGAGTTTTCCAGGGGACATTCCTGAGAGACCAGAGGTCCGTATCCCCCAGGTCCTCCATGACGATGAGATAGCCAGTCGGATCGTGCCCGATCAGCCGGGGCACGGAGACATCGATCTCACGGAGAAATACTGCAATGTCTACGTAGTACGTGTTCTCCATACGCTTCGGGTCATAATGGATCAGGATGGCCGAATCCTTGCGGTTCCATTTCACGCGGAAGAAACTCCGATCCGAACCTCTTCCTTTCAAGGGAGAAATTTCTATAGAGTGGGATTCTGAAAGTCCCAGAGCCTTTCGTGCAAAACCGATCATGTCTTTTCGCGATTTCATTAGTTGTTTAAGGGTTCAAGGGTTCCGGGGTTCAAGTAAGAAACACTTAACTATTCGAGCCCATGCCTGACACCTGCCTGCGGTGCGTAGGTAGGTCTTTCACTTGAACCCTTGACCCCTTGGCCCCTTGAATTCTGTTCCTTTCAGACTTTCATAGGCTTCGATAGAGCCGATGTCGTGCCACTCGCCTTCGTCTATGATGATCCCCCGGATCGACCCCGGTTTTTCCATAATTCTTCTGATAAACGCAGAAACGACGGATTCAATTTTGCCGGCTTCAAGAAACCGAAGAAACGATGTCTCCACGGCATAGATGCCGGCAAAGAGGCAGCTTTTAACTCCTGGGTTTCTTAAAGTGTGCCGGAGATCGCAGATCTCCCCAGCCTCATTAATGCTCACATTCAGAAGAGGGCCTTTGCTTCGAAGGGCAAGGGTGACCTCGGGTTGCTTCTGCTCATGGGCCTCTAGGAGCCTCTGCAAGGGAAGATGGGTTATCACATCGCCGTTGTGGCAGAGGATGGCCTCATCCTCGTCCAGAAGATCTTCTATGTTTTTCAGCCCCCCCGCCGTGTCCAGAAGGATTGGTTCATGGCGAAAGAGTATGGGCACGCCGCGCCATCGCCTATCAGGAAATTTCTCCCAATAGACTTCCGGGCAATGATGGGTGTTGACGATGAAGCGATCCAAACCGACTTTCAGAAGATGTTCCATCGCGTAGGTGATGATGGGACGTCCACCGATTTCGAGGAGCGGCTTCGGACATCGCTCCGTCAGAGGTAGCAGTCTCGTCCCAAGCCCGGCACCCAGGATGAACGCGGTCTTAAATCGTCTTCTAAAATGGGGACACATACCTTTTTTGAACTGGCCTATCCCCCTATTTTTTCTTTCCGAACTCGGGATCAATCTTCACCAGCGCCGTTACTATAAACCCAGGGATCGTCGCGGCCATGACCCAGAGAAAATAGTTCTGATAGCCCAACTGTTCCTGGAGCCAGCCGCTCGCCATGGCCGGCACCATCATGCCCAGGGCCATGATCCCCGTAGAGATGGCGTAGTGGACCGTTTTGTATTCCCCCTCCGACACCATGATCATGAACATCGTGTAGGCCGTAAAGCCGAAGCCGTAACCGAATTGTTCCGCGGCAACGCAGAGATTGATCAAATTGAGATTGCCAGGCATGGCCTGCGATACATAAACAAAGACGAGATTCGGCAGATGCATCGCGCAGACCATGATCCAGATCCAGAACCTAAGTCCTTTTCTGTAAATGGCATATCCGCCAAGAAGCCCTCCCAGCGTGAGTGCAATCACCCCTACGGTGCCGTAGATGATTCCCACCTCTGATGTGGTGAGCCCCAACCCCCCTTTTGAGCGAGGGTCGAGCAGAAAGGGTGCGATGATCTTGACAAGCTGGGTCTCCGCGAACCGGTAGAAGAGGAAGAAAGCAAGGGTGGTAACGATCCCCTTTTTCCTGAAGAAAAGGCCGAAGATGCGAAGGAACTCTCGAGCGACGGGTGTTGAAGGATTGCGGCGAGCGGGACGGTCCGCAGTCGGATAAGGAAGAAGAAAAAAATGATAAAGGAAGAGCGCCCCGAAGACGGCAGCCGCTAAAAAGAGGGCGATGCACCAGGCCATGGGGATATCGTGACCGCTTCTTTCGAGGTAACCGGCAAAGACGACGAGCCCGCCCTTGGTCCCAATGGTGGCGATGCGGTAGAAGGTCGTTCGCACCCCAACAAAGCCTGCCTGGAGATCCTCAGTGAGTCCCAACATGTAAAAGCCGTCGGCAGCGGTGTCGTGGGTTGCCGAACTGAAGGCCATCAGCCAGAAGAAGGCAAGGGTATACTGAAAGAATCGGTTAGCCGGGATGGTGAAGGCAATGCAGGCTAGGGACGCCCCGATGAGGAGCTGCATCAGAAGGATCCAGTAACGCTTCGTCCTGAATAGGTCTATGAAAGGACTCCAGAGCGGCTTGATGACCCAAGGAAGGTAAAGCCAGCTTGTGTAAAAGGCGATGTCGGCGTTTGAAATACCAAGGCGCTTGTAGAGGACAACCGATACCGTCACCGCCATGATGTAAGGGATCCCCTCGCCAACGTACAAAGAGGGGACCCAGACCCAGGGATTTCGCGATGTCGGTTTGTGTGTGGACATGAGTTCCTAATACCCAAGGGGTTCAAGGGGTCAAGGGTTCAAGTGGTCAAGTTAACCTCTCAAGGACTTTAGCAAGTATTTAAGGATTAAACAGTTTAACCCATGATCCTGGAATCCTCGAAGCTCGCCCCCTTAATAGATCTTTTTTATTTCTACACCTCTAAAGTAATGCTTCAGAATTTCCTCTGCCGAAAAGCTCTGGGTTGCCATGACGGCGGCACCGATTTGGCAGAGTCCCACGCCGTGTCCCCAGCCGGCACCATGAAAGATGAATCGCTTACCTTCAACCGTCAAAACGAATGCGCCACTGTAGAGATGACTCCGGGAGAGCCAGCGTCTTATTTCGAGTTCCTTTCCCACAACCATGGTTCTCTTCGAACCGACGATTTTCAACCTGGAAATTCGGCCCGAAGGGCCACGGCGAAGAGGTACAATTTCCCGGAGAGTCCCGAAATCAAAACCCGATTTTTCTCTCAGAATCTCTTCCAGCTCCTCCCGGGAATATTCGATCCTCCAGCGGAAAAAACCTTCTGTCTCGCGGTCAAAGTTAGGAAGGATTTTTTCAAGAACCCGTTGGTCTTTTATGTTGCAGTACGCCTCGGGGTTCGAAAAGATCCAGGCAGAAGCTTCTTCCTCCGTCCGGATCGGCCGATGAGGGACCGATGCATCCGAAATGCTTGCCAGATATAGGATTCGTTTATCATTCCAGGCCGTCTCGAATTCTTCTGTGATTCCTCCGCAGCACTTGGAATATCGGGCATCACAAATTTCATCGTTGAAGGTGATCACCGTGCCCGAGGTCTCTCGAACAGCCTCTTGGGCCTGTTCGGATACGATCTTTGTGACGCCCTGGTAGCGCTGGCAGTGGTCATCGCTGCAGACATCAAACAGGTCATGGTCCTCCCGGTCATACCAGCGGATCACCTCTCCCTCGGCAATTTTTTCCGTTGGTATGGTCGTCCCTTTTGTTTTTCGCTTTCGATCCAGTGCCGCCAGAAGCCAGCTTCGGGATAGGATTGCGTGGGCCTTCAAGAATTGCATCAGAGCGGTTCCGCTCATCTCCGAAGAGATCACACTTGTCAGATAATCCTCGAGAGGAATTTCGTTGATGACGGCGATCGTTCCATCGCTGCGCTGTTGCAGGATCAGGTCTCCCTGAAAGGTCTGCTCCTCTTTCCTCTCCCAATGGAAGCTGTCTCCAATCGTGACATTGCAGAGGGAAAAGGTCGACCCCTCCTGTGCCGTGAGCCTGACCGATGGAGAGCGGCAGATTTCACGACGGGCCTCGTCTGTGAGCACGATCATCCCCGCGCCTGCCTTTGCTGAAAATGGGCCTGATACCGGCCCAAACCCATCTCCGCGAAAATCTCCATGCAGACAGCCGTTAACTTCGATCTGCCTGTCCATGATGCCCACCGTGATTCTTGGCTGATTTTTCACAGACCCCATTATCCTGGTTCTTAGGCCTTTTTTCAAGGCCTTCTTTCAAGCTTCGCAAGAAAGGGAGCTAAGGGTCAGCCTCTTGCAAGTTCCAAAGTAGTGGGGGATGAGGGCCCAAGAATAGAGGACATTGGTTTAAACTTGATCTAACCATACCTCCTTAATTCAAGAGGTTCATGGGAGACAGCATACCCGTTGTCTTTTCTGTTTGACATTGAACACCGTTTTTCTTATATTCAACTCACTCTCAATCAAGTTCTTTTCAAATATTTTTAACGAGGGTGAGTTCTTCGGCGAAGCGGCGATACCTATCGGGAGATCTCTGGATAGCCTGCTTTCATAAGAAGAAAATAGGAATGTCCCGCCTCTGGAGGCATTAGCCAGAGGAAATCCTGAAGAGGTCAGATCCTGGGCGAAGGCATGTATCACTAAGACGAGGGGTGGCCAGAACCTCATTCTCTCGGCGGGGGGAGGAGTATCGCCTGATACCCCGGCTCAAAATATCGATGCCTTAGTAGAGGCAGTAGAAACAGGGTGAAAATAGAGGAAACCATATACACACATACCGGAGAACTTGCTGAATTATACATTCAACAATAAAATAGGCACCATAGTTGCTAAGATTGCGAACTACGGCGGTGGCGGACCCATTGTGCAAAAAGGGGGATATGTTTTATAAGAAAAAACGGAAGGGATTCCCTATCAACCAGTCATTTTGGTCCGTGGCTGTTGACATAAAGCATCAACCTATGGAGGTGTCAAAATGAAGAGAACATTTTTATTTACACCTTTGGCGGTCGTGGCCTGTATTTTCCTATTCGGGCAGTTGAATGGACAAGCTGCCGATCCCATCAAAATTGGGATTTGCAAACCGATGACCGGACCTACCGGTTTTCTCGGTCAGAATGAAAAACCGGCCTTCGAGATGGCGCTCGAAGAGATCAACACCGCTGGAGGGGTATTGGGGAGACCCCTTAAACTCATTTATACTGACAACCAGTGTATCCCAACCGAGGGAGTGAATGCGGTCCGAAAACTGATCGACCTGGACAAAGTCGACGTCATCATTGGCTGCGCGTGCAGCTCTGTCACCCTCGCCGTGATGCCGGTCATCGAGCAGGCAAAGATTCCCATGCTGACGCTCAGCGCAACCAACCCCCAGATCACGCAGTTGGCCGGTGTGGGGGGAAATATCTGGGAGTTCCGCCTCAACGTGGACGATTCCCTCATCGCAAAGACGCTGGGTAAGCTCATCGCAGAGCGGGCAAAGAAGGTCGTCATGTACGGCGAAAACAATGACTGGGGTCGGGGGGCCGTCAAAGCCTATTCTGAGGTGTTCAAAGCCAATGGCGTGACATTGCTAAGCGGTGAGTATTACGAACTGGGACAGTCCGATTTCCGTCCGAGCCTGACCAAGGTGAAAGGTATGAATCCCGAAGCACTGCTCCTCATCATGCAGGGCCGGGATGCAAGTGTCCTGGTGCGCCAGATGAAGGAAGTCGGCTTCAGGCCCCTTATCTTTTCCCGCGGGACCGTGGTGGGACCAGAATTTATCGAGGCGGTCCGCGATGACTGCACCCTCGGCGATGGTATCATGGAAGCCACGCTGCATGCCTATGGGATCAATCCGGAGTTTGACAAAAAATTTGAGCAGAAGTACGGCCAGAAGCCCCGCCTACACGGTGGGATTGCCTACGCCGGTTTAAAGGCCCTGGCCAAGGCAATCGAACTAGGTGGGAAGGTGAATCCGGATGCGATCAGGCAGGGCCTCAAGAAACTTGATTATGTTGATAAGAGCATGGGACCCATCCGCTTTGATGACCACAACCAGGCCCATACGTGGATGGCCATTACCACCCTGAAGAACTGCAATGTGGAATTGCTCAAAGTCGTTCCCACGGATAAGTAATTTGGAATCGCAGGTTAGGGGGCCAATTCTTAAAGGTCCCCTCACCTCATTTTTCATCATGTGCTTATCATCTTTATTTCCTTACTTCGGATTACAAATCATTAGGTCGCCTCGCTAAATAAAGGGACCTTTTTCTACCGAAGCACGGGGTTCCTACAGATGAATATTTTCATTGAGCAGATCTTGAACGGGCTTACCCTTGGGTCTCAGTATGCCCTGGTGGCCGTCGGGTTGTCCCTCATCTTTGGGGTTGTTGGAATTATCAATTTTGCCCATGGTGAGTTTTTCATGTTGGGGGCTTATGCTTTTTCCATGGTCTATCCCTGGAATGGACCTATTCCATACCTCCTCGCCATTGCCCTGACGATTGCCATCATGTTCACCTTCGGGGCCGTGTACGAACACGTGGTGATTCGGCCTATCCTGGAAAAACCTTGGTACACCCAGATCATGGCGACATTAGCCACCTCCATCATTTTTATCAATGCAGCCATCTCCATCTGGGGGACAACGCCAAAGAACACGCCCACCGTCCCGGCGAAGACCATGATTCGCACATCCTTTTTTAATCTCTCCTACCAACGGATTCTCGTTTTCGCTGTCACAGCAGCCACGTTCCTATTCCTGTACGTCTTTATCCAGAAGACCAAAACCGGCAAGGCGATGCGGGCCATGTCCCAGAATCGAGAAGCCTGCGCCATTCATGGAATCGAGGTCAATCGAATTTCGATTCTCACCTTCGGGATCAGTTCCGGTCTGACCGGCCTGGCCGCAGCATTGGTTTCGCCTCTGTTTAACATCCTGCCGACCATGGGTGTTTTGCTCACCCTCAAGGCCTTTGCGGCCGTGATCATGGGAGGATTTGGGCAAGTGAGCGGAGCGATTTATGCGGCCTTTATCATTGGCCTCGTAGAGGCGTTGGGCGCGGGGTACAGCCATCATCTTTACATTAATTCAGCCTATCGCGATGCCTTTCCCTTTGGAATGATGATCCTGGTTCTTCTCTTCAAGCCACAGGGCCTCTTTGGAAAGAAGGTGGGGATATGAGAAGAGGAATGAAGAAGGGTTTCCTTCTCAGCGCCCTGATTGTGATGGTCTTGGTCTTTCCTCTTTTTGTATCGACCCCGTATTTCTTGCACATTTTGATATTGGTAGGAATGTACATCCTGCTTGCCCTGAGCTATGACCTCAGCGTCGGACAGGTGGGGGCTCTCTCCCTGGCGCATCCTGCATTCTTCGGCATTGGCGCCTATACAGGAGCCCTTCTGGCAGTGAACTATAACGGGAACCCCTTTTTCTGTTTTTTTTCAGGGGCCGTTCTGGCGGGAATCGTGGCCTTCTTGATCGGCATCCCTTGTTTTCGTCTATCCTTGCATTCCTTTGCGATTGGGACGTTGGGATTCGCTTTGATCCTGGAGCTCATCGTTCGAAACTGGATTGGCCTGACCAGAGGGCCTATGGGCATCCCCGGCATCCCCAAACCTTTATTGTCCATCCCTCATCTGTTCAGCTGGCGTGTGAACACACTGACGGAATTTTACTACTTCATGTGCATCCTTGCGGGCCTTGGGATCGCCTTCTATCTCATCCTGACCCGCTCAAGGGTGGGCCGCGCGTTTCGCGCCATTCGGGAGGATGAGGTCTTAGCGGCTGCAGCCGGGGTGCACCCGTTAAAATATAAGCTGATTGCTTTCGTCACCGGGGCCTGCATCGCAGGATTGGTGGGTGTTTTCTACGCTTACTGGTATGCCTTCGTATCCCCAGAGCAACTGAGTCTTTACTATACGATCAACCTACTGATCATCGTTTTTCTCGGTGGGAGAGGAAGTTTTCGAGGCATCGTGGTGGGGGCGTTCTTGTTCACGGGGCTGCCGGAATTCTTGCGGATCACCCCTCAGTTCAGACTCATCCTCTACGGTATCCTCCTTCTCATTACGGTCATCTATTTTCCGGACGGCATCGAACATATCTTCCAACGAATATTGGAGCCCAAGAAACGGATTTCCGCCTTTGAGAAACGGGGATTAGTTCCATGACAGAAGATAGGGATCTTCTCAAGATTGATCATTTAACAAAGTGTTTCTTCAGCCTGAAGGCATTGGATCGGGTTGATCTGACCATCCATGCCGGGGAGCTTGTCTGCCTGATTGGGCCTAACGGATCCGGGAAGACCACGCTTTTTAACTGCGTGACAGGGTTTCTGCTCCACGAGGAGGGGAGGATATTTTTGAAGGGGCGAGAGATCACCAGTTTAGCTCCCCATCAAATTGCCCTTGCCGGCTTGACCCGGACGTTTCAAAACGTGAGGATCTTTCCGAAGCTGACGGTGCTCGAAAATCTTCTCCTTGCCGCTCAACAACACCAGGAAGACCGTTTCTGGAGCAGACTTGTTCGAACATCTGCCATACGCCATTTCGAAGAACAGGCTCGGAGGAGGGCCGATGAGCTTCTTTCCTTCGTCAACCTTACACGGCTTCGAGATGATGCCTGCGAAAGCCTCTCCTATGGACAGAGAAAGCTCCTTTCGTTCATTTTTGCCCTGATGCCCGATCCTGACCTGATCCTGCTCGACGAGCCCGCAGCCGCGGTTAATCCTTCAATGATCAACAAGATCAAGGAGTACATCAAGGACCTCAACGGTCGCGGGAAGACGTTCTTAGTCATTGAGCACAATATGGAGGTGGTGATGGACCTGGCCCAGCGGGTCGTGGTTTTGGATCACGGGGAAAAGATTGCCGAGGGGACCCCTCAAGAAATAAAACGGAATGAGCGGGTTATTGAGGCCTATTTTGGCCGTTGACATGAAGGATCGAGATGAGTCATCCTATTTTGCAGGTTGAAGAAATTCAATGCGGATATGGAGAGATCGAAGTCTTACGGGGGGTATCCTTTTCGGTTCGGCCTGGAGAGATCGTTTGCCTGATCGGTCCGAACGGCGCAGGCAAATCGACCCTTCTCAAGACGATCTTTGGCCTCGTCACCCTATGGGACGGACGGATCATATTTCAGGGTGAGGACATCTCCCACAAGCGGCCGGATCAGATCCTGCGAAAGGGCATTTCCGTGGTCCCCCAGGGGCGGTGCAATTTTCCGGAGATGACCGTCCGGGAGAACCTGGAGATGGGGGCCTATATCCGGAAAGACAAAAGGGTCCAGAAAGATATCACTGATGTGATGGCAAGATTTCCTGTGCTTGAATCCAAACAAAAGGAACTTGCCGGCAATCTCTCCGGTGGGGAGCAGCAGATCCTCGAAATGGGAAGCGCCCTCCTTCTGGATCCAAAGATCGTCCTGCTCGACGAGCCCTCCCTGGGTCTTTCCCCCCTGATGGTTGCCCAGGTTTTTGAGACCATCCAAAGAATCAACTCTGAAGGCCGCACCATCATCATGGTGGAACAAAACGCAAAGCAGGCGCTGCAGATTGCCCATCATGGCATTGTCCTGGAATTGGGCAGAAAAAGACTGGAAGGCACGGGCCAAGAGATTTTGAAAAATGAGGAGGTCAAGCATGCCTATCTTGGAGAATGAATATTCCCATCCCTTGCCTACCCCCAGTTTTTTCTCTCATGGGAAGATTTCAGAAAGTCATCGACACGGAGGGGCGCGTTTTCGAACCTTCAGAAGAATGCGGCTATTTTGGATCTTATGGTGATTCCGAGTCTCGATGCCTTTGCCTCAAAGTGGGCCTTATGAAGCCTTGGAAGGGATCCACTCCGGCCGAGCAGAAAAAACTGGGGAAAGGCAAGTTCCCCATCCCCCTTGACCGTCGAACACCGTTTTTCTTATAGTTATGGGTCGAATGGATTCTTTTCGGCCCTTTTCCCACGAGATGGAAGCCATGGAAACTGTACCGGAGCAGGAGATTGAATACCGAATCAGAAACTTTCAGTTGAGCCTCCAGAAGATGGAGATGGATGGGGCCTTCATCCTTCAGAACGTAGACCTTTTCTATTTTTCAGGGACCATCCAGTCTTCTGTCCTCTTCATCCCTCAGCAGGGAGAGCCGGTCCTCATGGTCCAGAAGGGCTTACAGAGGGCACGACAGGAGTCCTCCCTAAAATACGTCTTCCCCGCGACCGGAAGAGGCCAAATCAAAAAGGTGCTGAGGGATTTTGGTTTTTTGGACCTCAAAAAAATTGGCCTCGAGATGGACGTCCTCCCAACAAACCTCTATTTCCGATATCAACAGACCTTCCCGCAGTATGACTGGTCGGATGTATCCAGTGCCATTCAGAGGCTCCGGATGATCAAGACTCCCTATGAAGTCGAACAGATTCGAAGGGCCGCGCAAATTCTTGACAAGGGATACCGAGCTATCAAAGAGATCATTCGAGAGGGAATGACAGAGCTTGAAATCGACGGTCACTTAGCTCTGATCGCCCGGCGAGAAGGTCACATGGGAATTCTGAGGATGCGCGGGTGGAACCAGGAAATGACCTATGCCCATGTCCTTTCGGGTGAGAGCGGAGCGACCATCTCCTTTCTCGACAGCCCTCACGGCGGAAAAGGCAATACGCCGGCAATGGCCCAGGGTGCGAGTTTTCGCAGGATTGGAAAGAACGAACCCATCGGAATTGATTACGGCGTTGGCATCAATGGCTATCTTGCCGATCAGTTTCGGACATTCGTCATCGGAGATCTCCCCGTTGATCTGATGAGGGCCTATGACTGTTCGGTAGAGGTCCACGACCTCTTCGTCAAAGAGGCGAAACCCGATGCCTCCTCTTCGGATCTTTACCGTTTCGCCTTGAAGAAAGCCGAGAAGGCTGGCCTCGGAGAGCACTTTATGGGCCATGGAGAAGGGAAGGTGAGGTTCATCGGTCACGGACTCGGTCTGGAAATTGACGAACATCCGATCCTCGCCCCGCGATTTAACCAGAGGCTCGAGCCCGGAATGGTGATTGCATTAGAACCAAAGTTCGTTTTTCCGGGCAGGGGTGTCGTCGGTTTAGAGGACGATTACCTTATTACGGCAACGGGAGTTGAGAGGCTCAGCCTGACCGATCAAAGAGTGATCCGGATATAGCCAGTCAGAAAGTCAGGTCACTACCACAAACGGACGAAATCAATTCAGGTAACCTTTTCCCCTTGACAAAAATTTTTACTTTTGGTATCTAACGATTCGAACGAGCATTCGGTAACAAATCTAAAAACTTTTCATGATTTCCCTTGATCTTTATAGGCATCTGATTTATTCTTCCCCTTTCCAAAACGAACGGATGAATGCCACAACATCGATTGCCAAATTTTATGTTTAAGGGATGTCCGGGCGATCACCCTTTTATGAAAGATGAACCATCGTTAAGGAGGTTGGAGAAGATCTGTTCTGAGCAGGCAGAGGGAGAGATGAGGAGGATTGAAGCGTGTCTGAACCCGATCCAGTGATCCTCAGGGTTGAAGGGGTGTCTCTCAATTTTGGGAATATCAGCGCGATCACCGATGTGAGTATGGAAGTCCGTCGTGGTGAAATCCTGGCGATCATCGGTCCCAATGGAGCTGGCAAGACCTGCCTTTTAAATTGTATCAATGGGTTTTATCGACCTCAGTTCGGAAAAATTTTGTTCCAAGGAAAAGACTTGACCCAGATCAAACCCCATCGCATTGCGAGGATGGGCATTGCACGGACCTTTCAGAACATTGAGCTTTTTACCGGCTTGAGCACTTTAGATAACCTGATGGCAGCGAGGCATATGCTGATGAAACAGGGAGCGTTGTCGGGGGGGCTTTTTTTTGGACCGGCCCGAAGAGAAGAGATCCAACATCGTCATCGGGTTGAAGACGTCATCGATCTTCTGGAATTGGAAGAGATCAGGAAGAAGATTGTGGGATCCCTTCCCTATGGACAGCGGAAGAGAGTGGATCTGGCGAGGTCACTCTGCATGGAACCTGAGGTATTGCTGATGGACGAGCCGATGGCGGGAATGAATGTGGAGGAGAAAGAAGATATGGCCCGCTTCATTCTCGATATCAATGAGCTGAAGGGGACCACCATTGTCTTGGTCGAACACGATATGGGTGTGGTGATGGATATCGTCCAGAGGGCGGTTGTGCTCGACTTCGGCGTGAAGATCGCAGAAGGAACTCCTGAAGAGATTGAGCAAAATGCAGATGTGATTCGGGCTTACTTGGGCGAGGAGTATTAGAAGGATGGAAGCCGGGCAAAGCTTGGATACATTACCCAAGCTTTTGAGAGACAATTATCAGCGGCATCCGAACAAAGAGGCCCTCCGGGCAAAAGACCGGGGGATTTGGAAGAGCTTCACGTGGAAGGACTACTATGAGAACGTAAAATATTTCTGCCTGGGATTGAAAAGCCTGGGCCTCAAACCCGGTGATAAAATCTCGATTTTGGGTGAGAACAAACCCCAGTGGTATTACGCGGAACTTGCCGTTCAGGCAGTGGGTGGTGCTGCGGTGGGGATCTTTACGGACTGTGTGCCAGATGAAGTGAAATTCTATGTGGAGCATTCAGACTCGGTTTTTGTGATCGCTCATGATCAGGAACAAGTCGATAAAATGCTCAAGATTAAAAACCGGCTTCCTCTCCTCAAGAATATCATTTACTGGGAGGATAAAGGGTTATGGAACTACAAAGATGCCGTACTCCTCTCCTTTGACGAGGTCATCGAAAAAGGTCGGAAATATGAGGCGTTGGAACCGCGATTTTTTGATGAGAGCATTGATCGTGGGAAGAGCGAAGACATCGCCGTCATCTGTTATACCTCCGGAACCACCGGGATCCCGAAAGGAGCCATGTTGGACCAGAGGTTCCTTGTGGAAGGGGCGAGGACATGGGGGCTGCTTGATGGGTGGGTTGGAAAAGGGTACAGCTACCTTTCCTTCGTCCCTGGGGCATGGTCCGTGGAACAGGTGATCGGAATTGCCGGCTCCCTTTTTGCCGACATGGCTGTTAATTTCCCAGAGAAACCGGAGACCGTTCAAGAAAATTTGAGAGAGATCGGTCCGAACCTTCTCTTTTATGGAGCCCGTCTCTGGGAACAGGTCAATCGAACCATTCAGGCCAAGATGATCGATTCGTCCCTTCCACGACGATTGATTTACAAGATATGCCTTCCCATTGGATTGAAGGTTGCCGATCTGCGATCCGAAAGGAAGAAGGTCGCTCTTCTCTGGAGAATTCTCTACGCCCTCGCATACCAGGCCATCTTTAGACAGTTGCGAGATCGGTTAGGACTGAGTCATGTCGAAGTGGTCTATTCTGCAGGGGCGGCGATCAGTCCAGAAATCATTCGTTACTTTTTAGCCCTTGGAATTGAGATCAAACTTTTCTATGGGGCCACCGAGCTGGGTGCGATCTCCATCCCCCGGAGAGGAGAGATTCGACCCGATACCTCCGGTCCCATCGTCCCTTGGGCAGAAGCCAAACTTTCCGAGGATGGAGAGATCCTTATTAAAAGCAAATATATGTATGCTGGGTATTATAAGAACCCCGAGGCGACCCAGGCCAAGTTCAAGGACGGTTGGTTCCAAACCGGCGATTTTGGATATATTGATGAGGACCATCATCTCATCGTCATCGATCGTATGGATGACCTGAAGGAATTAGCAGGGGGGAAAAAATTTTCGCCGCAATATACAGAGGTAAGACTCCGCTTCAGCCCTTTTATAAAAGATGTGATGGTCGTTGGGGGTGAAGAGAGAGCGTATGTCACGGCCCTGATCAACATCGACATCGAGAACGTGGGCCGATATGCTGAACAAAACCGGATTTCCTATACCACCTTTTCAGATCTCTCCCAAAAGCCAGAAATCATTGAACTCATTCACAAGGAGATACTCCGAGTCAATCGGACCCTGCCAGATCATGCCCGCATTAAGAGGTTTGTCAACATCTATAAAGAGTTGGATGCCGATGAGGCAGAATTGACGAGGACGAGAAAGCTGAGAAGGTCCTTTGTCGAAGAGCGTTACAGTGACCTGATCGGAATGCTCTACGGAGAGAAGGACGAATATGCCGTGGAGGCCTCGGTGACCTATCGTGACGGGCGAACGGGGATATTGAGGACGACCATCAAGGTGAAGCAGGTGGAGGAGGAGAGGAGATGACCAATCTTATCCAATTCTTAGTGAGCGGGCTCCTGGTGGGTGGGATCTATTCTCTGGTGGCTGTGATCGTCGTCCTCGTTTACAAAGCCACCCGGGTGGTGAGCATTGCGCATGGTCAGCTTCTTGCTTTTGGCGCCCTCTTCTTCTGGTTTTTTATAGGGGCTTTTCGCCTCCCCCTATGGATCTCTTTTCCACTGGCCATGCTCCTGAGCGGTCTTGGGGGCTTTTTGGTCGAACGCTTGACCATGCGGCCATTGATCGGTCAACCCCTCTTTGCAGCCTTTCTCATGACCTTTTCCATCTTTATGTTTTTGAATGGGATCCTTCAGCTCTACCTTCAGGGACAGAGCCGAGCCTTTCCTCCTTTCCTTCCCAAAGGCGTGATCAAGTTTGAAGGGGTGAGCGTGGCGCAGGACCAAATCATCAGTTTTGCAACGTCTGCGGCCTTTTTTCTGATTTTGGCCTTCTTTTTCAAGTATACAAAAGTTGGGCTGGGCATGAGGGCCACGGCAGAGAATCATACGCTCGCCCAGAGTGCGGGTGTTCGTGTGAGAACGATCTTTACCATCGTTTGGGTTCTTTCGGCCATGGGAGCCTGCGTGGCGGGAATTGCCGCTGCCAACATTATGGATATCCATTACCCCTTGCCTTTCATCGGTATTAAGGGGCTCATTGTTGCGATATTGGGCGGTTTGGAGTCGATAGGAGGAGCCTTTCTCGCCGGGTTGATTCTGGGCGTTTTTGAGAATATTAGTGCGGGCTATCTCGACCCGCTGGTCGGCGGTGGGGTAATGGAGGTGGCAGCCTATGTAATGTTGCTTTTTATTCTATTAGTGAAACCTTACGGCCTTTTTGGCCTCAGAAGAATAGAAAGGATCTAGGGAAAGGGAGGAGAGAACCTTGCGTCCCTGTGGTGTCTTCGATAAAACCTATGAGAAAGATATTGCCATTGTCAGAACATGGCAGCACTGGACGATTCTGGGGGTCACCCTCTTGTTTCTCTTTTTTCTCCCCCTGATTTTTTCACATCATCTTGTCAGCGTTGTCAACCAAATCTTTATCAATGTCATCGTCGTATTGGGGCTGCAGATCGTGATGGGTTATTGCGGGCAGATCTCATTCGGACAGCCCGCGTTCGTGGCCGTCGGCGCCTACACATCGGCCATCCTCACGACGAAATTTGGTTTCTCCTTTTGGCTGGCTTTACCCCTTTCGGGGATCATGGCAGGCATCGTGGGAATCATCGGAGGGGCACCCTCGTTGCGGATCAAAGGTTTCTATCTGGCGATGAGCACCATTGCCACTTTTTTCCTGACCATATGGGTGATCATCCACTTAAAGATTACGGGTGGAAATACGGGCATCACCCCTCCCTCTCCCCAAATTGGAAGCTTCGCCTTTGATTCCGACGAACGGATGTACTACATCATCATGCTGGTGGTGCTCGGGATGACCTATTTTGCACGCAATCTCGTGAGGAGTCGGGTGGGCAGGGCCTTTGTGGCGGTTCGTGACAACGATTTGGCGGCAGAGGTGATGGGAGTGAATCTTTATTACTACAAGCTGTTGGCCTTTTTTATCTCATGCTTCTATGCAGGGATAGCGGGCTCATTGATGGGCCACTGGTATATGGCCATTAGCCCTGAGCAGTTCTCACTGATCCATGCCCTTATCTATGTGGGGGCGATCATCATTGGTGGTATGGGAAGCATTCCAGGAGTATTTTTCGGAGTGATCTTCCTGGAGCTTCTTGACGAACTCGTTCTTTTCGGCGGTCCCAAATTGGCAGAGACCTTTCCATGGATAGGTTCGGCACCGGCTGCATCATTGGGTGTGACGGCCTTTGGGTTAGTCCTCATCGTCTTTCTCATCTTTGAACCCAGGGGCCTTGCCCATAGCTGGGAGACCTTTAAGGCTTCTTACCGGCTCTATCCCTTTAAGAGCTGAATTTTGAAATAAAGGAGGTGAGACCCAAGAAAAGATCTTCTCAAAATATTTAACTCTTCGGAAGAAAGGAGGCAGATCCATGAGCAAGAAACTCTTGATTATTTTTGGAATGTTTGCGCTGGTTTTGTTATTAGCGGAGATTCCGAATTCTTCTTTTGCGCAGGAGAAGTCTGTAAGCTACCTCAGCCTCGCTGACTACACAGGACCCAGTGGCGGTCTGGACAACTTCATTCAAATGGGGTCCGAAGATTGTTTTAAATATATTAACGATCGGGGAGGGGTCGATGGGGTCAAGATCAAGTTTATCGGCCTGGACACTCGAGCCGATGTGGCCCGTGTGGTGGCAGGGTATAAGAGATACAATCGAGATCCAAAGGTGTTAGCCTTCTGGAACAACTCCACCCCTTCCAATAAGGTCATCGTGCCCCTTGCTGTGAAAGACAAGCTCGTCATGCTGACCCCTGCGAGCGGTGAAGCAGTGGCCAAACCGACGAATGTCTTCTGCTGGGGACAATGTTATCAGGATGGCTTTGGAGCCACGGTGGACTGGATATTGGGTGATTGGCAGAAGAAAGGGAAAACGGGCAAACCGACGGTGGGGTATATGAGCCTTGACAACTCCTATGGTCGTGCCCATATGGAGGGTGGGAAGGAATATGCGGAGATGAAAGGGGTCAAGCTTCTGACCGAGTTTTTCAACCCTGGAATTCCTGACTACACGACCTTTCTCACCCGGTTAAAAGATTGCAACTATATTTTCGTAGGAGGCATCGACCCTAATCCCACCAATGCCATCCGAGATGCCCACCGGTTGGGGATGACCAAAACGATACAATTTTTATGTGATTATTGGGGTCCGGAAAGAGGAAGCGGAATGGGGATTGCGATGCATAATGAAGTGGTTCAGGATGTCGTTCTCATGAGCTTTTTTATCAGGGGGAAGGATGCGGATGCTCACCCCTTGGCGAAAGAGATTTGGCCGAAGTATCGTCAAAAGCCGATGAAGGAGATGCAGGGATCCTATGTCGGCGGATTCACGCTCGCGTTGGGATTTGCAGAAGCCCTCAAGATTGCCCTGAAAGAGGTGGGCTATGAGAAGGTCAGCCGGGAGGATATCTACAAGTCCTACCTGAAACTGACTGGAAGTAAATTTTCACAGGGGATTCAGACGGAATGTACCTACAGTCCTACGGAACGTCGTGGAAGCAAAGGGATCAAATTTTACAGAGTGAAGGGAATGGATTTAGAGGCCGTCACCGATTGGATCATGGCTCCTGATACCGTCTCTTTGCACAAATTTTGATGGTTCATTTCGACTTTTTGAGAGGAGGGAAGAAAAATGATTAATTTGAAAAATTTAAGTGTCCTCGTCTTCTTGATATCTCTTTTCGTGTTCGTCCTCGGAGGGTGCGCTCCGATGAAACTCAATGTCATACCGGAGAAGGCATCGATCACCCCTGATTTGCTCAAGAACCCTATTAAATTTTCAGCCGGCGGTTTTCGACCCAATGAGGTGGTTTCCATTGAATTGGTCGTGCCCAAAGGGGTGGCGATGAAAGGGCTCGGCGCAGGTGAAAATCGGGTGGGGGTAGGTGTGGCTACGGCCGACGACAAGGGCAATTTTGAAGTAGCGATGGCCGCTGTGTCCACATTGAATAATCTGTTTCAGGTGGGCTGGACCTCTGCCATGACCCCAGACTTCAAACAGGCCAATCCCCTCCCTTCTGGGAGATATGACATTGTCGCCACCGGTGTTGAGTCGAATAAGGTGGCCAAGGGAGTGATGGAGATTGTGCCGCCGGGCAAATAGGATGGGCCTCCCTGCCTTATCGGCATGGAGATTTTTTTCCCTCAGGGATTGGTTGTCAATCTCACGGGTTTATTCATCAGAAGGAGGACGACCTTTCAATGTTGTCCTTGAAGAATGTTGAAGTCATTTATAGCGGGGTGATTCTGATACTCAAGGGGGTCTCATTGGAGGTTCCCGATGGCAAGATCGTCGCATTCCTGGGGGCCAATGGGGCTGGGAAGACGACCACCCTAAAGGCCATTTCCGGTCTGCTACACACCGAGCTTGGAGAGGTGACGGATGGAAGTATCGAATTTAAAGGAGAACGGATTGACAGGAGAAACCCCGAAGATATCGTTCGAATGGGTATTGTCCAAGTCCTGGAAGGTCGTCCTTCATTTGAGCAGCTGACCGTGGAAGAGAACTTGATGGTGGGTGCTTACTCCAGAAGTGATCGAGATGGGGTGAAGAAAGACCTTGAGAGGGTCTATAAATATTTTCCGGTCCTTGAGAAACTTCGCCATCGCGTCAGCGGTTATCTATCGGGCGGCGAAAGGCAGATGCAGGTCATCGGTCGTGGGCTGATGGCCCGGCCAAAGTTGGTTTTGTTGGATGAGCCCTCCCTTGGGCTCAGTCCTCTTATCGTGAAGGAGATATTTGGGATCGTTAATAAGATTAACAAGGAGGAAGGAACCTCCATCCTTTTGGTGGAGCAGAACGCCAAGGTCGCCCTCTCGATTTCTGATCATGCTTATGTCATGGAGAACGGTCGAATCGTCCTTGAGGGTCCGGCTGAAAAGGTTAAGGAAAACGAAGACATTAAAGAATTCTACCTCGGTTTAAGTAATGTGGGAGTGAGAAAGAGCTATCGAGAGGTCAAACATTATAGAAGGCGAAAGCGTTGGCTAGGTTGATGATAAGGTTTTATTGGTTAAAAGACATACCTATAAGGTGCATGGGAGGTGTTCAATGGTGAACGAGATAGAAAAACTATCTTCACATCTTCAGGGAAGGCTGGTCGACCTCGAGAGAATGAAGGCCCAGGGCCGGAAGATTGTCGGATATAGCGTAGGCGGTTATATGCCTGAAGAGTTAGTCCTGGCTTGTGGAGCGGTGCCCATCTGTTTTGTCCGAAGCGGTGATCATGCTATGGTGGAGATGGCCGGGGCCTATATCTGCAGGTGGTTTGACACCTTTACACGATCTCAGATCGGTTTAGCCTTATCAGGGGAGGACCCCTATTATAGAATGGTCGATCTGATCGTCATGCCGAATACGGACAATAATATTCGAGCTCTGACCGATGTTTTGTGCATCCATACGAA
>Ga0187770_10000318_pt1 | contig 23628 bp, 25 predicted proteins | sample 0116_SJ02_MP02_2_FD_133154 | JGI IMG/M metagenome (GOLD analysis project Ga0187770, IMG submission 133154) | Tropical peat soil microbial communities from peatlands in Department of Meta, Colombia - 0116_SJ02_MP02_20_MG | ecosystem: Environmental > Terrestrial > Soil > Wetlands > Peat | place...
ATCTGCTCGTTCCACAGCGAGAGGATGATCGTCGCCGTGTCGTCGCCGACCACGGCCTCGCAGACCTTCCTCGGGTCGCCGAACTTGCCCATGACTTCCTTGGGCTCGCCCACGCTGACCACCTTGGACAGCACGTTCACTTGTTTCGAGTTCGGCGTCAGGTCTCGCACTTTCGTCAGGGGTTTGTCCACCATTTCGGGTCGCCTCTTCTTCCGCGTTTCGCGTTTCGCCTTGAGGAGCCGTGGCGCACCGCTCCTTGCGCGAACACTCGTCGCAGAAATAGGACGGGCGAGACGCTCGGGTCAGGGTGGGCTTCGGGATTCCTCGGGGCACCCACCTTAGGCGGAGGATATAAAGCCGCCGCCATGCGGCGGCGTCGCTCGGGAAGCCCCCCCCGAACGCCGGATAACCCCCGGACGGCAGGCTTTTCCGTCTCCTTTGCGTTTGGGGCGCGGGTACCGGGTGTGACCCATCGCTTCGACATCGCCGTCCATTACTTCCTGCGGCACGACTACGCGAACGCGGCCGCGGCGTTCCGGGACGTGGTCCGGGAGACCCCCGCGGACGGCCGAGCCTGGGCGTACCTCGGCATCGCGCTCGCCCACCTCGGTCAGGCGGTCGACGCGGAAGGAGCGCTGAGCCGGGCGATCGCGCTCACCCCGGAGAACGCGGAGGCATGGTTCCATCTCGGCGTCGCCCGGTCGCTCCGGGACGAGTGGGTGTCGGCCGCGAGGGCGTACCAGAAGGCCGTGGCGCTGGCTCCGGGCGACATGGTGGCGTGGCACCGCCTGGGGGTGGCGCTCGCCGAGTCCGGTGACGAGTCGGCCGCCTCGGTGGCGTTCGAACGCGCCCTGGTCCTCTCCCGGGAAGAAGCAACCCCCTCGGACACCGTGCCGGTGCCGTTGGAAGCTTCCGCTCCTGTCCCCGCTCCCTCCCCGGTCGCCCCACGACCTCCGATCGACGACCACCTCGAGGAGACCGGGGAGCGGGAAGGTACCCGCGAGGCAAAGAGCTGGCTCGACCTCGCTCTCTCCCTCCTCTCGCTGGGCGACGAAGATGAGGCGATCGCCGCCTACGAGCGCGCCTATACCCTCGACCCGGAGCGCGCGCGTCGCTCCCTCTTCCGGCCGATGCTCCGGTTGATCACGGCGGTGCAGGAGGGGGCCGAAGGGCCGACGCCTTCCGACCCTCGCCATCCCCCCGAGTTGCCCCGCCGCCGGCCCGAGCGGCCCGAAGTGCTCTAACGAACCCGTCGGGCGCGGGCCGGGGACTACAGGGCTTTCGGGGCGGACGTCACAATCGCCGTCTCGGCCCAGTCCTTCACCTTCTCCCGGGCCTCGGCGTGGTGCCGGTAGAAGGCGTGGATCCGCTCGAGCAGCTCGGATTTGCACTCCCCGCAGAGGAGCGAGCCGGACCGGCAGCCGGCCGTGACGTTCTGGAACTTCTCTTCCGATTCGGCGAACCGGGTTCGCCACAGGGCCCACACCGAGCAGACTTCGGGCGTCGCCCCGAGCCGGCGCTGCTCCTCGACGGTCGCACGGCCCCCCGTGAACGCATTGCGGACCTTCCGGTCGACGACCTCCGGCGGGTCGTTCAGGAAGAGGGCGTTCTCCGGCCGGTCGCCCGAGGTCGACATCGCGGCCTCGCCCAGGAGGCCCGGGATCATCTGGCTGTGGAGGAGCGCCGGCTTCGGGTAGCCGAGCCCCTCGGCGATATCCCGTGTCACGCGGAAGTGCGGGTCCTGGTCGATCCCGCACGGGATGAGGCAGGGAACCGCACGGCCCTCCGCCCACGACGGCCAGAAGCACGGCACGGTCTGGAGGGCGGTGTAGAAGACGAGACCGATGTTGGTGCTCGGCTCGAAACCGAAGACCGCTTTCACGGTCGAGTACGGGATCTTCCGCGCCACGCGGATCGCGAGGGGGTACAGCGCCGCGATCGAACGGGAGTCGAAGAAGACGCGGGTCCGCTTCGGGTCAAAGCCGAGCGCGAGGATGTCGTAGAGGTTCTCGAGCCCCCAGTTCGCCGTCTCCTCGCGGGTGAGGCCCGAGCGGGCCCAGAACTTCTCGTCGTCCGTGATCTGGATATACATCGGAACGCCGAGCCGCCGCTGGAACCACTGGCAGAGGTCGAACGGCACGAGGTGCGACGTGTGGAGCGGCCCGGACGGTCCGCGGCCGGAGTACAGAAAGAACGGTTTCCCGTTCGCGAACCCGTCGAGCAGTTCTGCGAGGTCGCGGTGCGAGTAGTAAATCCCGCGGGCGAGCAGCGGATGGACGTCACCGCCCGAGATGTGGTGGACCTTCGCGAGCAGTTCCGGGGTGACCTCCTGAGTGCCGAACAGCTCCCGCAAGCGCGCGTAGTCGATGTGCCCCCGGACCTCGTACGGGGTGACGACGAACTCCTCGGGGTCGGGCATGCGGACCGCCGGTCAACCCTCGGGGAACGTGATCTTGGAGAGAATCGCCTCGCGCTCGGCCATCGGCACACCCGCCGCGCTCAGCGCCGCCGCGAAACACTGGCGGGAGTGCTCGAAGTCGATCGTGTGTCCGCACGACGGACAGCTCGCCCACCCCTGGATGAGTCCGCGCAGACCCTCGCGGGAGGAGGAAGTGTCCCGCCGGGCGAACTTCTCGACGAGGATCGCGGCGCCGGCCGAGCTCTCGAGGTTCGTGAGCGGGACGCGCACCGGTGTGTTGCAGATCGGGCAGCGCGCGGGATTACGGCAAGTGCACGCCATGAGCGCTAGGGTACGTGCCGAACGCAGCTAAAAGCCCGCTCCTCCGCTCGAAAGATACGTTCAAATGCACCTTGCTCCGAAACGATGCGCTTGATGGCGCTCTCCCCCCTCGAACGGGCCGTCGACTTCGGCGACGAGCTCGTGGAAGTACTGAAGCAGCTGAACCGCTCCGAGAATGAAGCCGGCCAAACCTCGGGCCTCGAGCTCAACGAGCTCCATCACATCCTCGGTCGGGGACCGCTTCCGTTCGTTTCCGGACCGGACCTCGAGCGCGCCGTGAGCGTGCTCGTCGGTAACGGCCTCGCCCGGTGCCTCGACGCTCCCGAGTACTCGTGGGAGCGCGGCCGCGTCGTGTCGACCCGGTACGCCATCACCACCGAAGGGAAGGCGTTCCTCGTCTCTCGGCTGCGTCGGACCGGACGCGTCGAGTGACCCCGAGTTCGGCCGGCGGACCGGCTCAGTTTAAGTAGAGGAGGCCCGCGTAATCTTCCGCGGGATGTCCGCGGGCGACGACCAACGGGACCCCGTACGCGCGACGCTGATTGCGATCCTCCAGCAACTGAACCGCGCCGAGTCGATGCACGAGGGCCACGAGCACCGGCAGACGCTCGAGCTCCGGGAAATCGAGCGCCTGCTATCCGACTTCTGGGCGGTCAAGCATGACCAGGTGAAGGTGCCCCTCGCGCTCGGCCTCTTGGTGCGCAACGGCATGGTCGACGCCCAGGCGGGCGACCCCCGGGCCGCCCGGACCCGGACACTCGCCCCCGCCGCCTACCGGATCACGACCGAAGGGAAGCGGTTCCTCATCGAGAGTTCGACGCAAACGGACCGCATCCGCTGACCGAACCCGGGCCGATTCCTCGCCGGTGGAAGAGCACAACGTGCCAACCGTTAAGTAGCGTTCGCGTGTCCCCGCGGACCCATGTCGCGGATTCACTCCGGGCACAAAGGTCGCGCCGGGTCGCACCGGCCGTACCCCCTCACCAAGCCCGCGTGGGTCACCGTCTCCAAGGACGAGCTGGTCGGCCAGGCCGTCCAGCTGACGAAGACCGGATTGTCCGCGGCGCAGGTCGGGCTCACCCTGCGGGATGGTTACGGCGTACCTTCCGTGCGGTCGGTCATCGGTAAGCGACTCGGTGCGCTCCTCAAAGAGAGCGGGGCCGCGCCCGAGATCCCGGACGACCTCCAGGCGCTCCTGAAGCGCGTGGTCCATCTCCAGCGCCACCTCGAGGCGCACCCGAAGGACCTGTCGAACCGCCGTGGCCTCACCCTGATGGAGTCCCGGATCCGCCGCCTGGCCCGGTATTACCGGCAGCGCAAGCGGATTCCCGACACGTGGCGGTACACGGCCGCCGCGGCGGCGCTCCAGGTGGAGTGATGCCCTCGGGTCCCGACGGACTCGTCGCTGACCCGCACTACACTTCCGAGTTCGAGCGAGCCCGCGCGCTGTTGCTCGCGCACCCGCAACGCTGGCGGGTGATCTATCACTACGACGGCGACGGTATCGCCGCCGCATCGTGCGCCCTGCGCGCCCTGCAACGACTGGGCTACCCGGCCCAAGCGACCGCCCTCACCGGGGTCGAACGCGACCGGGTGTCCGCGCTCCTCGCCGCGACCTCGGTTCCGGTCCTCGTGGTCGACACGGGAGCGAGCTGGCTCGACCTGTTCGCCGCCCACGCTCCGGGCGTCGTGGTCCTCGACCACCACCGCTATCCGGGCGCGCCGAACCCGCCGCCCCTACCGTCCCACGTCGCGTTCGTGAACCCGCTCGACTGGGGGGTCGATGGGATGAACGAGCTCTGCGCGTCCACCCTCACCTGGCTCTACACGGTGTTCCTCGACCCGGTCAATTGGGACAACGCACCCTGGGGACTCTCCGGCGCGATCGCCGACCGGCAGCACGTCGGCGGGTTCCGAGGGCTCAATGCCCGGCTCGTCGAGGAGGCGGTCCATCGCTCGCTCCTGGTCCGCCGCCCCGGGGTGGCGCTGTTCGGGCCGTCGGTCGGCGAGGCGCTCGCGCACAGCATCGACCCGTTCGTCCGGGGCCTCTCCGGACGCCCCGAGGCGGTGGGGCCGTTCCTCCACGCGCTCGGCCTCGACCCGGGCCACCGACCGGGGGCGCTCTCCGCGGAGGAGAACCGTCGGCTGGTCGCCGCGCTTAAGGACCGCCTCGCGGCGAGCGGCGTGGTCCCCGAATCCGCGAATGTCCTCGACCAGGAGCGCTGGTTCGTCCCGTCCCTCGGTCTCGACGCCGAGGAGGTGGCGAACTTCCAGAACGCGGCGGGCCGCGCGGGCGTGCCCGGCATTGGGGTCGCTTACGCCCTCGGGGATGCGCGGGCCGCGGAGCGCGTCCGGGCGGCGGAGAACGACTGGCGCACGGGCATCCTCCGGGGCCTCGTGCGCATCGAGAACGACGGGGTTAATTCGATGCATTTCCTTCGGTGGTTCGAAAGCCCCGAGACCACCCTCGCGGGCACCCAGGCCGGACTTGCGATGAACTACCTCCTTCCGCCCGACCATCCCGTGTTCGTCTTCTCGACAGGCGACCCCGGACCGACGAAGGTCAGCTCGCGGGGGCTCCTCCGCCAGGTCGACCGGGGTCTCGACCTCGCCGAGGTCTGCCGGGCCGCGGCCGACGTGGTCGGAGGCGAGGGTGGGGGTCATCGCGTCGCGAGCGGCGCCACGATCCCGGCCGGCACGCGGCCGGCGTTCCTCGAGGCGGCCGACCGGATCCTCGCCGAGCAGCTCGGGCCGAGCGAGGGGACGGGTCGATGAGCAGCCCGCCCCCCGCGGTCCCCGAGACGCCGACGGACCGCGTCCACGACCGCGCGCTCGAGCAGGAGATGCACCGCTCGTACATCGATTACGCGATGAGCGTCATCGTCGGTCGAGCGTTGCCGCTCGCCGGCGACGGGTTGAAGCCGGTCCACCGCCGGATCCTCTGGTCGATGTGGGAGTCGGGGGCGACCCATGACCGAGCGTATCGCAAGAGCGCGCGCACGGTCGGGGATGTCCTCGGCAAGTACCACCCCCACGGCGACATGGCGGTCTACGACGCGCTCGTCCGGATGGCCCAGCCGTTCAGCCTGCGCTATCCGCTCATCGACGGCCAGGGGAACTTCGGGTCGATCGACGGCGACGCCCCGGCCGCGATGCGGTACACCGAGGCGCGTCTCTCGGCGATCGCGGAGGAGCTCCTCCTCGACATCGAGAAGGAGACGGTCGAGTGGACCGACAACTTCGACGGGACGCTCAAGGAGCCCCTCCTGCTCCCCTCGAAGGTCCCGAACCTGCTCGTCAACGGCTCCGCCGGGATCGCGGTCGGCATGGCGACCAACATGCCGCCTCACAACCTCGGCGAGGTCGTCGACGCTCTCCTGATCTTGCTCGCCCGGCCGGACGCCTCGCTGGACGACGTGATGAAGGTCCTCCCCGGCCCGGACTTCCCTACGGGCGGCTACCTCTCCACGGAGGGGATCCGGGAAGCGTACGAAACCGGCCGTGGAATGATCCACCTCCGCGGGACGGCGGAGATCCGGGAGCGCTCGGGGAAGGACGAGATCGTCCTGACCGAGATCCCGTACGAGGTGAACAAGGCGGACCTGCTCCAACTGATCGCCGACCTCGTGAAGGGGAAGCGGCTCGACGGAATCACCGACCTACGCGACGAGTCGGACCGCCACGGGACGAGCGTCGTCATGGAGCTCCGCCGCGACGCTCCGTCCGAGATCGTCCTGAACCGGCTCTACGAACACACCCCGCTCGAGACGAGCTTCGGGGTGATCAACCTCTGCCTCGTCGAGGGCCACCCGAAGGTCCTCTCGCTCCTCGAGCTGCTCGCGCTCCACCTCGACCACCGTCGGACGATCCTCACCCGTCGGACGAAGTTCGACCTCCGGAAGACGGAGGAACGGCTCCACATCCTCGAGGGCTTCCTCACCGCGATCGACCACATCGACGAGGTGATCCGGATCATCCGCCGGTCGAAGGACGTCCAGGTCGCCGAGACGAACCTGATGGGTAAGTTCCTCCTCTCGAGCGAGCAGGCGAAGGCGATCCTCGACATGCGGCTCGCCCGCCTCACGGCGCTCGAGCGGGAGGCGGTCGAGAAGGAGAAGACGGAGAAGGAGGCGCTCGCGAAGCAGCTCAAGGCGATCCTCGCCTCCCCGAAGCTCCTCGACCAACTGATCTCCGACGAGCTCACCGACTTGAAGAAGCGGTTCGGCGACGCCCGCCGCACCCGGATCGTCCCCGCGTTCACCGAGCGGACGCTCGAGGACCTGATCCCCGACACGGACGTGGTGGTGCTCGTCACGCGGGACGGTTACGTGAAGCGCCTCCCGCTCGACCAGTACCGCCGGCAGCGACGCGGCGGCCGCGGCCTCATCCAGATGGAGACGAAGGAGGAGGACTTCGTCATCCGGACGTTCGTGACGCGGACGCACGACGACGTGCTGTTCCTCACGAACCTCGGCCGGGTGTACCGGCTCAAGGCGTACGAACTCCCCGAGGGGAGCCGCCATTCGAAGGGGAAGGCGGTCATCAACCTCCTGCCGAAGCTCAAGGACGGGGAGCGCGTTCAGACGCTGCTGCCCCTCCGGACCCTCGCCGGGGAGGGGTCGCTCGTCTTCGCGACCCGCAAGGGACTCGTGAAGCGGACGAACCTCGACGAATACCAGAACATCCGCACGAACGGCATCCAGGCGGTCCTGCTCGAGGAGGGGGACGAGCTCGTCGACGTCGTCCTCGTGACGAACGAGGCGACCGAGATCCTCCTCGCCACCCTGGCCGGGCAGCTCGTTCGGTTCCCGCTCGCCGAAGTCCGCGCGATGGGTCGGGCCACCTACGGCGTGATCGGAGTCCGCCTCTCCGAGGCGAAAGGGGACAAGGTGGTCGCGATGGCGCCCGTGGACGAACGGTTCCCGATGTTGCTCTCGCTTACGACGACCGGCTACGGCAAGCGTAGCCCGACCGCGGATTATCGGCGCACCCGGCGCGGGGCGAAAGGGGTCCGCACGATCAAGACGGGCGGCCGGAACGGCTCGGTGGTCGCCGTCCTCCCGACGACCGATGCGAGCGAGGTGCTCGTCACGACCGAGCACGGGATCACGATCCGCATGGCGGTGAAGGGGATCCGCTCCCAGGCCCGCAACACTCTCGGCGTCCGCGTGATCCGCCTGGACGAGGGCGACACGGTCCGGGACGCGGTGATTCTCGAGCCTCCGATCGAGGGGAACGGACCCGAGGGGACCGCCGGCAAGTCCGCCCCCGCGGAGCCCGAGCCGGAATCACCGGAGCCCCCCGCCGAGGACGAAGAGTCCGAGGACGAGGCGGAGGACGACGAGGAGACGACGGACGAAGGCCCGGCCCCGGACGACTCGTCCGACGACGACACGGAGGACGACCATGCGTCGTCGCGCGAAGCGGGGTAAGACGGTCCTCCTCTGCCCGAAGTGCGGCTCGGTGCGGGTCACCCTCATCGCCGGGTCGATCATCGGTCAGGTCTACCACTGCGCCAAGTGCGACTACGTCGGCTCGCTCGTCTTCGAGACCGAGGTCGCCGAGGACGGGACCCCGATCGGACCGCCGCCGTCCGACGAAGGGTAGGTCGCGCTACGGCGCGTCCGGTTCGTCAAGCTCGCTGGCCGGGGGGTTCGGCCCGGCGCCGAGCCGCTGGGCGGCCCGGACGAGGGCGAGCGCTTGCACGGTCGGCGCGACGTCGTGGGTCCGCACGATGGCGGCCCCCCGCTCCGCCGCCACCACGGCCGCGGCGAGCCCGGCCTCGAGGCGGCGCGCCGGGTCGTCGTTGCCGAGCACCCAGCCGAGGAACGATTTGCGGGACGCGCCGACCACGACCGGATAGCCGAGGCTGCGGAACTCGCCGACGTGGAGGAGGAGCTCGAGCGACTGCTCCGCCGATTTCCCGAACCCGAGGCCGGGGTCGATGAGGATCCGGTCGGGGGGAATCCCGTCGGCCACGGCCCGGTCGGTCGCCGCGGCGAGCGCGTCGAACACCTCGGCCCGTAGGTCCCCATAGACGAGCTCCGACTGCATCGTCGCGGGCTCCCCGCGCATGTGCATCGTGACCACCGCCGCCCCGCTGCGGACGACCACGCGACGCATCTCCTCGGAGCGCAGCCCCTCGATGTCGTTGATCATGTCCGCGCCAGCGTCGACCGCTCGCGCCGCCACCTCCGCATGGCGGGTGTCGACCGAGATCGGCACGGAGATTCGCCCTGCGAGGCCCGCGAGCACCGGGGCGATCCGCGACCACTCCGCCTCGGCCGATACCGGCGTCGCCTTCGGCCGGCTCGACTCGCCGCCGATGTCGATGATCGAGGCGCCCTCGGCCGCGAGGCGTTCGGCGTGGGCGATCGCGTCCGCCGGCTCGAGGAAGCGACCGCCGTCCGAGAACGAATCGGGCGTCACGTTCACCACCCCCATCACCCGAGGGGCGTCGCTGACCACGAACGAGTGGTGCGGGCCCGGGATTGTCCGGGGAACGCGGGTGACGTACGCCCGGAGTGCCCGTTCGACCTCCGTCGCGGCCTCCGCGAGCCGGAACGGCTGGCGCCGCAGCTTCGGCAGGAGCCGCTGGTACTGCCCCCACGTCGCCAGGATCACGACCGAGGTCGAGGCGACCGAGTGGTCGGCGATTCCGCGGGCGTGGGCCGAGTCGGCGCCGACCGAGAGGGTCTCCTGCTTGAGGAGCGGGGCCGCCTTGAGCGAGACCCCGTCCACTCGGACCGGGTAGATCCGGCCCTTCCGGGTCATGATCGCGACCCCCTCGGGGTCGCTCTTCGTACGCTCGACCTCGCGCGCGACCTCGGCGAGCGTTTCGACCTCGAGGACCCGGGCCGGATGGCGCCGGGGTACGGGAGCCGAGACGGGCGGGTCGGACACGGCGGCGGGGATGGGAACGGGCCGAGAAAAAGAAGCGGGCGAGCCGGCGGCACGGTTTTCCGTGAGCGAGGGCGTGCCGCGCCGGAGCGGCGATGGCTCGGCGGGGTCGACTCGTCGCGGTGGAAGGGAGCTCGGCGTCCGGCAAGACGACCGTGGTCGCGGCGGCCGCCCACGCTCTCGGCTGGCGAACCCTTCCCGAGGCATTCGACCGGCTCGACCCCGCACTGTCCCTCGACTTCGCATCCCCTCACGACCTACGGCGGCTCGAGGAGACGTTGCTCGCGGAGGAAGCGCGGCGGTACGAGGAGGCTCGGCGGCTCTGCGCGAGGGGGGTCACGGTCCTCGCCGACACCGGCTTTCTCGGCCCCCTCACGTACACCTTCGGGCTGGTAAACCTCGGCTTGGCGCCCGCTGCGGTGGCGACGGAGCTCGTGACAAGCGCGCGGTCGCTCGTGCGAGCGGGGCGGCTCGGGCTGCCGGACGTGACCGTCTACCTCCGCACGACCGCGCACGAGCGGGCGGGCCGGGCCCGGGCCGACCCGTCTCAGCACCCCCCCGAGCTCTTTCCCCGGCACGAGGCGGTCGGAAGGTTCGAGCGGAGGTTTCTTGAGCGGGAGCTCGCGGCCGTCCGCCCGGCCGGGCTTTGCATCCTACGCGCCCACGGCCCAACGGCCGCGCTGGCCCGTCGGCTCGCGCGAATCGTCGAGGCCACCCCCGTCCGTCCAGCGTCCCGGGGCGATGCGCTCGCGCTCCTCGCCCGGCTCGGGCGACCGGCCCGAGAAATCCGCCGGTCGACGCTCCGCCCCAATCGTTAAAAAGGCCACCCGGCCTGCTCCGCTCCCTCGCTACGACGGACCGATGAAGCCGCTCGATGCCCTGCAACAGAACCTCCACAAGCGTGTCCTGGTGGAGCTGAAGGGCGGACGCTCGTTCCGGGGCACGCTCGATGCGTACGACCAGCACCTCAATCTGGTCCTCTCCTCCGCCGAGGAGGTCGTGAAGGACCAGGTGACGCCCCGTACCGGCCTCACGCTCGTGCGCGGCGACTCGATCATCTACATCTCGCCGTGAGTTAGCCACGCTCGCAAGGAGACGAACATGGGAAAGGGAACACCGGCCCGTCGCGGAGGAAAGATCGTCCACATCATCTGCCGCCGCTGCGGCCGCCACTCGTTCCACCGCCAGAAGGGCGTCTGCGCTTCGTGCGGATTCGGCGCCTCGCCGCGCCGGCGCGGGTACGACTGGGCGAAGCTGAAGTAACCGCCCCGGCGGGGGCACGGTGGAAGCTACTCCCCGTCCGGGGCCGCCACCTTCACGACGGTGCCACCGCATCGGGGGCAGGTCGGGCAGGGCCCCGATTCGCTCCTCCCGCACCGTACGCATAACCAAGTTTCGCGGGGCAGCTCTCTCGTCGAACGACGCGTAGGACCCTGTCGCGCCGCGGTACGCCGCACCAGGCGAGCCGACCACGCGAGCACCGTCACTTCGGTCGCAATCCCCGCGGCGACGAGCACGGCGCCGACGATTTCCCACGCCGGCGTCCGTTGGATCCACCCCCACACGATGAGGTAGGCGCCGAGCAGGATCAGCACGTGGTACAGGAAGAGCGGACCACCGACCTTCCGGAGCACCGATGAGGTTCCGACCGGACCGCGGTCCGACGCGGGTCCGAGCTCCCGAACCGCAGATTCGGGCGTGTTGGATCCTCCCACGGCCGGACAACGGCCGGACGCTCTTGTTCATTCTGCCTGCCACTCCGGACCCGCGCGGCGACGAGCCGACCTCTACGCCGCCCTCCCGCAGGAGGATGGAGACCCGTGACCCCTGCGGTCCGTTTCCCACGTCGCTACCCGATCGAGAACAACCGAACGCGGGAGACCGCAGGTTCGTTCATGAGCGCGTATCGCAGCGGTCGGTCGACCGCGTTTCGGATGCCGACCCGGCGACCGACGAGGATGGCATTCACCCGCTCCACGCTAGGTCGAACCTCGACCCGACGGCCGGACACCACGTCCTCGCCATCATCCTCCCGCGAAATACCCAGGACCCGACAGAGCCGGCCGGGACCCGAAGCGGCCTTGGGGGGCAGTCCCTTCACCGCGCCCGCGCGCACCAAGACGGCCTCCCCGCGCCGCGCCACGAGGTTCGCGCAGACGACCTGGTGAATCCGATACACGTAGAGGGTTCCGGGCCGTGAAAACATCGAGCGGTTCCGCGGCGTGGGACCGCGGAACGCATGGCTCGCGGGGTCGTTGCGCACGTAGGCCTCGGTCTCCACGATCCGCGCCGACCGAACGTCCTTTCCGAAGCGTACGGTCAGCGTCGCACCGAGGAGGTCGCGCGCGAGCTGGTCCACGGGCCGATCGAAGAAGCCTCGGCCGGCCCTAGAGGACCTTCCCCCGGTCGCAGAGCGGCGTACCGTCAACCGCTACCGTCGCCTCCCCGACAGTGATCCAGGAGAGGAACCGACATCGGTTCCGGCCCCCGTAGAGCGAGTTCCCACCGATCGCCACGGTCACGGTCCCGGCCTCTTCGTCCTCGGCCCGGGGTACGCCGGGGGCGAGCTCGGGATTGAGACCTAGGGCGAACAGCGACACCGTGTCCCCGCCCCGGGGCGCCCGCGCGAACTCACTCTCGAACGCTTCGCCGCCCTCGGTGTACCAGTAGTTGCGAAGCCGTCCGCTCTCGACTTCCCACTGGGCCCCCTCGGCTCGACCCGACGATAGGAAGCTCGGCCGATTCGCGACCACCATCCCCTCGGCGGAGCTCTCGTCCACCGCCACGACGACCGACCCAGCCGGGGAAGTCGCCACGGGCCGGGAACGACCCCGATCCGCGGGACCGAAGGCCCCGTCGTCGACCCACGGGACCCGCCGGCGCAGTCGCAGCCTTAGGTCGGTGCCGTTCGTGGCCATCAACCGCAGCTCCCGGCCTTTCGCGAGGAGCGCGGCGGCTCGTTGACCGTCCTTGCGGAGCGAACCGTAATCGACCTCGGTGATGCCCCGGATGAGCTGGCTCCTCCACATCGCTCCCGGCACGCCCCAGTGCGCCGCCTGCGCGTCCGAAGAGTATCCGAGCAGGCAACGAACCGCGCGCACCCGGCTCTTCCGGGCGAGGGTGAGCCACTCATCGTCGGCGCCGACGAACGGTGAGAGCAGATGCGCGGGGAGCGCGTGGAGGCGGGGCCGGTCGGCCGGGCCCGGAAAGAACACCAGCGCGTCCGCGTGGGCGAGCGCGGCGCGCACCGGACGGGAGACCCCGGCCCATCGCCGGGGTGGGGAGGCGCCCTCGACGCTGCGCCAGAACGCCGCCTCGTCCTCCAGGAGGAGGAGGGCCCGAGCCCCGAGCCGGCGCGCCTCCGTCACGCAGGCGGTCGCCCAGGCGAGGGTGTGGTTCCAGCTCGCGACCACGACGTGCTCGCCACGGCGGACGCCGAGCGCACGACCGACGATCGCCCGCGCAACGGCGGGCGGGGTCACTTCCTCGGCCGGCATCAATAACAGTACGTAAGCCGCGCCCCGATTAAGGATTCGAACCGCGCCAGCGAGCGACGATCTCCGGAGCGCGCGCCCCCGGCCGCGCCAGCGCGCGGGCCACGGCGACGATCACGCGACCGGCGTCCGAGCGGTCGGCGGGGAACCCGACCGGTCGGAGCGACCCGGGAAAGTGGGCCCAGCCGTCCTCGCGCCGCGCGGCCCGTCGCACCACGTCCGAGACGCGACGGCCCCGCGCGAAATCCGCGATGTCCCGGCGTAACGCCCGAGCGACGCCGGCGTGTCGGGCGAGGTCGAGCCAGGCGCGAACCTTCTCGGGTCGGTGCGGTCGCCGGGCCGCTCCGCGACCGAGGATCCCATTGAAGTACAGGAACGGACCGCCGAGCTCCATCGCCTCGATCAGCGTTCGACTCCCGGTCACGACCCGCATCTCGGCCCGCCGGAATCGGCGCCTCCAGGCTCGCGGAGGAACCGCGTCGGTCACCAGCCGGACCCAGGGGCCGCCGGGCACGGTCGGCCACGGTCGCGGAGAGCGGACCCAGAGGCTCACCCGAGGCCGCGTTTCCGAAAGGCCGCGGATGACCTCGGCCGCGATTCGCTCCGCGCTGGCCGGGCTCGCATACCAGACCCATTCCCGGGTCCCCGACCGGGACCGACGGCGGGACGAGCGGGGGGCACGGTGACCGGAGCCGAGCGGCCCGGTCTGCACGGCCTCCGGGAACTCCCGGGCGAACGCGCGGTCCGGACGGAACGTCGCGAAAAGATGGAGGACGTTCGGCCGGTCGAATCCCCGGAACTCGCGGAACGCAGCGCGGAACGTGGGGACCTCCTGAGCCGCTTCCGCGGCTCGGAGCCGACTCGGAAGAGCGTGCGCAGGCACGCCCCCCTCGCGGAAGCGTTCCCGAGTTTCCTCCCGGCTCGAGAGGGTCCGAGCGAACTCTTCGAGGCTCACGTGGAGGGTCCGGTCGGGCCCGTACGCCGCCTCGACGTTCCGGCACTCGACCTCCCAGGGACCGCCCCGGCCGAACCGCACGGGACGGGACGGGGCGGCGCTCACCCCCCACGACGGCGCGAGCGTGAGCGCGGCGGCGCCGCGACGGTCGATCGAACGCCGTCGCTCGACCGGCGGCCACTCCCAGGGACCGTCCACGTCCTGCGGGAGAGCGCGGCCTTCGGCTCGGTAGAGGGTCGGGCGGAACCCGGCGGCGGCAAGGTACCGCCCGGCGGCGAGGACCTCCTCGATGTCGCCGAGTCCGCCGCCCACGACCGCCGGGAACAGGTAGACGTCCACGCCGCGCGTCGGGGCGGCGCAGTCAGTCGACGGTCCGATAGAGCGTCCAGAGCGCTCGCGCATGCCGGAATCCCGCCGCCTCCAAGGCGGCCCGCGCTCGCCGGTCATCCTGCGCGACCATGCTGACGATCCGGGGCGCCTGGCGGGCCGCGCACCAGGCACCGGCGGCACGGATGAGCTCCGCCGCGAGCTCGTCGTCCACCGACGGCCCGATCGTGGGGGAGCTCACGTGGGCCGCCTCCATCGCCCGCGAAACGCTCGCCGCGACGTGCGCCTCGGGCCCGTGCCCCCGGTCGACGACCCACGAGGCCTCCTCCGAATCGAGGAGGCGGCTCACCATCCCGCTGCCGAGGAAACGCCCCCGTCCGGTCGGCAGGACCGCTTCGGCCTCGGGAGGCGTTTGGCGTCGCACGAGCTCGACGAGGGACGACACATCCGAACGCTGCATCGGCCGGATCGATGAGGGTCCCGCCGAGGCCCTGGTGAATTGTCCGACCGCGTCGTGGAGGAGCTCGGAACGCTGGCGGAGCGGCCGGTAGCCGAGCGAGTCGTAGAGAGCTCGGGCCCCCGTGTTGGAATCGAGCACGTCGAGGACGATGAACCTCCGTCGGGCGGCCCGGGCGGACCGAAGCGCCTCCGCGAGCATCGTTCGGGCATATCCCCGCCGTCGGTACGCAGCGTCGACGACGACGTTGCTGACGTATGCGGCGCCTTCGGGGAAGCTCACGAGCGTCGTCGCGACCACCCGACCATCCGCCTCGACCACGAGCGCCCGGACGATCGGCCGGCCGAACGCCTTCAGGATCGCGAGGATCAGCCGAGCGTCCCACCGGAAGATCCGTCGGAAGATTTTCTCGAACTCCTCAGGTCGGCTGCCCAGGACCGCCGACTCCTCCGGGAACCCGACGTTCATCAGCTCGAGGAAGGAGCGGCCGTCCTCGCGCCGAAGGTCCCGGAGCATCAGCCGGCGTCCTCGTCGTCCGCGGTCGACGGAAGCGCGACCTCGAACAAGGCGCGGACGGTCGGTGACGGTCGGTCGTCGCGCAGCTCGGGGAGCGGGAGCCGGGCGATCCGGTCGAGCTCCTCCTCGCTGAGCCGGGCGAAGGCGTCCATCAGCGAGCGGTGGATGAGGGGGTCGGGGAGGCCGTGGGAGAGGCGACCGAGCGCTTGGACCACGGCGTCAAAGAGGCGGCTCTCCGCATCCGACGTGAGCCCCTCGGGGGACGGCTCCTCGGTGGGAGGAGCGCCTTCGACCGGAGGTCGCGTCTGGTAGAGGAGGCGCACGAGGTCTTCCCGCGCCCCATCGTCGCCGAGGCGACCGAGCGACCAGACCGCCGCGAGGCGGACCTCGGCCGCCGCGTCGAACAGCTCCTCGCGGAGCCGGGGGGCCGCCTCGGCGAGACCGAGGGAGCCGATCGCGTAGATCGCCCCGCGACGGACCCACGGGTGGCTGTCGTGCAGGAGGTCGAGGAGCGGCGCGAGGTCCTCCGGGGTGCCGACCGAACCGAGCGCGACCGCCGCGGCGCCGCGGACCGACCAGTACGGGTCGTGGAGATGCTGCCGCGCGACCGCGCGGGCCTCGGGCGGCGCGAGCACGCCGAGCGCGTGGACGGCGCAGACACGGATCCAGTGCGAGGGGTGCTCGGCCCACTCGACGAGCGCGCTCGTGGCCGCCGGGTCACCGATCCGTCCGAGGGCCACCAGCACGGCGGGCTTCTCCCACGTCTCGGGGGTCCCGAGCAGGCGGAGGAGCGCGGGGACGCTCGCGCGGTCCCGGTGCCGCCCGGCGACGACGGCCGCGGCCACGCGAACGCGGCGGGCGGGGTCCGCGAGGTACCTTCGGGTGATCGCCCAGCGTTCCGGGTCCGCCGAACGACCCACCGCCAGCACGGCCTCCCGACGGACACGGTCGACCGGGTCAGTGAGCAACTGCTCGATCGCCGGGAACTCCGCGTCGGGGTCGAGCCGGCCGAGCGCGACGGCGACCGCCCGACGGACCACCGGAGAGTCATCCCCCGCGTGACGGGCGAACGCCGGCAGCGATCGCGCGTCCGCGAGGGTGAGCAGCGCGAACGTCGCCTTCGCGCGCACCTCGGCCTCGGCGTCGTCGAGCGCCCGTTCGAGCGCCTCCCGATGCTCGGTCCGTCCGATCGCACCGAGGGCGTCCACCGCCGCCGCACGCACCCGAGCGTCCGGGTCGTGAAGCGACGCGACCAGCGTCGAGCCTGCGCGGGGGTCCTTGAGGATACCGAGCGCGACCGCCGCGGTCTCGCGCACCCCGGCGACCGGATCGCTCAGGGCGAGCAGGAGGGGCCCGATATCCTCGACCGCCCCGGCCCGCACGCTTTCCCGGATCGCGGCGGCGCGCGCCGCCGCGGAGGAGCTGTCCGGGACGGAGGCCCGTCGGTCCGAGCGCTTATGCGAAGGGCGACGCGAACGGTCGGCCACCGTCGGTTCACCGAATCGGGGGTTAATAGCTCCCGTCGGGCGCGAGGGGCCCGAGGCGCGATTGATGCGGCTCTTCGGGCGACCGGTACTCCTCGCGCTCGGGAGCCGGCGCGATGCCCCAGCGCGTCCGCAACGCCTCCCGGTCGACCCCGAGCGCGGCGAGGAGCGTCTCCGCGGACCGGGCGAGCAGGTCGAGGTAGCCGTCGATATCGTACCGCTCGTCGCCGACGAGGAGCTCGGCCGGCCGGACCCGGTCGCGGAACGAGCGGCTCCGCCGGTCGAGGAGCACGTACCGGACGACCTCGCCCGGCCCGCGCGTCGCGCCCGCCTCCTGGAGCTGCCGCAACGCTGCCACCGAGTCGGTGAACGTGACGAACGCCTCGGGCGCCTGCCCGATCCGATGGGCGATGAGGAGCTCGTCGACCGGCCACGTCCCGGCCCGGACCTCCTCGGCGAACAGGTCGGCCCGGGCGAGCACGCGCGGCACGAGCGCACGAACGCCCTCGGCGTCCCGGGCCGTGCGGAGGAGCGCGAGGACCTCCGCCTCGAACCGCCGCACGAGCCCGGTCGTGTCGTGCCGACGGGCCCCGATCCCGCGGAGCTTGAACTCCCCGTGCTCGTAGTAGCCAAAGTAGCGGTTCGGGACCCCGAGGCCGTGCGTCACCGCCGGTAAAAAAACGATCCAGCGGTACCGCCCCTCGTAGCCGAGCGGCATTCCGACCGTCCCGCTCACCCGTCGCGCGAACGCCTCCGGGTCCGGCGGGTGCGCGACGTCGACCGGGCGCAGCCACAGCGAATCGACGATCCCGTGGACGACCGAGTAACCGGTCCGCTCCGCTTCGGGGACGAGCCGGGCGATGAGCTCGCGGGCGTAGGCGTTGATCGCCTCGTGGCACTCGATCCGGCCGAACCGGGCGTTGCGGTACCCTTGGTAGCCGAACGCGGTGACGAGGATCCATTTGAGCATCTTCACCCGACGTTTGAGCCGCACCGCCTCCTCGGGCGCGAGGCCGGGTCGCTTGAGCGCCGCCTTGTAGGCGAGGCGGCGCTCGAGGAGCGGGGCGAGCGTGCGCGGGATGAGGCCGCGGCGACGCGTGCACGACCGGTAGCCGAGCCCCGGTGCGCGCACCGGGCTCGCGGGACAACACCGGCACTCGAGCGTCTCCGCGGAGAGGTTCTTCGTGACCATGATGTGCGGGTAGAGGCTCGCGAAGTCGAACTCGTCCACGTGGTCGTGGACCCCGACCGGCGGAAGGAAGATCACGCCGCCGCGGTCCGCGGCGACCAGCCGGTCGGCCCGCCGGAACCCTTCGGGGCGATTCTTCTTCCAGGGGACGTGCGCCCCGAGTTCGAGAGCGTGGGCCATCTCCATCGCGGTGAAGCAGGTTCCCGGGGACTGACGGACGACCGTCGTGAGGGATAGGCGCGAGAGGCGTGCCGCGTCGACGAGCCCGGCCAGCTCGGCGTCGCGGTAGAGGAACGAGTTCTCCCGGTCGATGTGGAAGCGGCCCGGTAGCGGGTAGAAGGCGTCCCGGTGGAGGATACGGCCGTACGACTCGAACGAGCGGGCCGGCCGGCTCGGTCGGAACCGCACCCGCTCCCGTCCGAGGCTGAACACCGCCGGCGATAGCCGGCACGCTTCCGCGCGGCGGTAGAGCCAGGGGAGGTCGAACGCGTCCCCGCCCTCCGTGAGGAGAACGTCCGGGTCGATGCGCGCGACCTCGCCGACGAGCGCGCGCAGGAGCTCTTCCTCCGGGCCCTCGAGCGTCACGTCATCCAAACGGACCGCGCCGATCCGGGCGTCGGGCGGCGGGATCCGGCCCCGCCGTTCCCCGGCGAGGTGGACCTCGAGCGGGACGACCTTGAGCGGCGGCGTCGCGTAGTCGATCGTCTCGGGCGGCTCGGTCGCCGTAAGCGCCGGCGCCCGGCCGACGACGGGAGCGAACGGATAGAGGTCGTGCGCGAGGTGGTAGAGCTGCGGCGGGCCGAGGTCGACGTCGTAGAGCGAGAACCGCTCGTATCCGCCCAACGCATCCACGGCCCGCGCGAGCGGGCGGCGGGCCGGGTTCCGGCTCGGGACGACCGAAAGGACCGGGCGGTTCCGCCGGTCGTAGAGCGACGGGCGTCCCGAGCCGAGCGCCACCGACTCGACGTCGGGGTGGTCGACGAGCCGGCGGGCGAGGAGGGCGAGGTCGTTGCGCGTTCCCGTCACGAGGAACGGGGGACGGTACTCGACCGCGGTGCGCCGCACGCGACCGGTGCGCGGCTCCTTCGTCCAGAGGACGACCGACCGGCCGTCGTCGCTCTCGGTGATGTCGATGAGCCAGCCGTCCGGCCGGGACGCGGCCGCCGGCGTTGCGACCGCCATCGCTAGCGACGGGCGGCGGAGGACGACTCGGCCCGGACCCGGACCGCGAGGTCGGTGAGCACGGAAAGGAGGATCGATTCGAGGAGGTCCGGGCTCCCGACGTACGTCGCCTGCGCGACGTAGCGACGGGCCCCCGTACGGACCATCTCGAACGCGGCGCGTTCCTCGGGGCTCGTGAGGAGCCGCGCGAACTCGTCCCAGCGTTTCATCCGTTCCTCGAGCGCCTGGCGGTAGGTCGGAGCGGTACGCCCCACGCGATCACCTCCTCGGCGAACTCGCCGCCGAACTGTTCCATGCCGGTCTGGCCGGCCGGACGCGGCACGAGCGCGACCCGGCCATCGTCCCGGAGCGCGCGGAGCCGGAGGACGCCGGGGCCCCGGGCGAACGTGATGAGGTCGGACCAAGGAGGTCCCTCGTCGGCGAGCGCACGGAACCGGGCGAAGCTCTCCGGGGCGAGCGTCAGGAGGAGGGGGAGACGCACCTCGCGGGCGAGCGCGGCCAGGGTCCGGGCGACGTGGCCGAGGAGGGCCGAGCGCTCCTCGTCGGGAATCTCCGCGTCCGCGAAGAGGGCCGGAAGGTCGTGGCCGACGAGCAGCGTCGGAGCGTGGCGGCGGACCTCGCGTGCCCATCCGTCCACGAGCGCGACCATCTGATAGGCGGTGAACGCACGGGCGAGGCGGATCCGGCGCAGGGTTTCGCCCGCGTCGACCCCGAATGCCCGACCGAGCTCGCCGATGCGGTACGGATGGAACCGGTTCGCTCCCTCGAGGAGGGAGATCCGGCCCCGGGCCCGTGCGCTGCCCGCGTAGAGGAGCTCGAGCACCGGTTCGACCGCGAGGGTGGGTCCGGTCCAGACGGTCGCCTCGCCCGCCGCGAACCGGCGCGCGAGCCAGGGAAACAGCGCCGGCTCCGTCGGGAGGAGCGGGGCGACCCGGGTCCGCCGGGGGTGAGGGGCCAGCTTCGGGCGGGCTGGCGGGTCGAGGGGCGGAGCGGACCGGTACTCGAACCGGGAAGCCTCCTCCGCGAGGAACTCCTCCGGCGCGAGCTCGGGCTCGGTGACCACCGCGTCGACCATCATGGATCGATCCGGTCGGAGAATCGGCCGGGCCGCTCTAAAGCGGCGGTTCGGGAGACCTTGAAACACCCTGAGAACGGGGGGTTTCACGGCGATTCGTCACCGTGCCATCACAACCATTATCCCGTGCGCCCGGCGTACTCGACCGGGACGCCATGTCGACCCCCGGAACCGTGGCCGCCCCCCCTCCACCGACGCCGCCCCCGCCCCCCCACCGGAAACCGCTCTACCTCGCGGTCATCGTCGCCGTGGTTGTGGCGGCCCTCCTCGTGGTGTTCTTGGTGCTGCCGGCCCTCACGCCCTCGAGCTCGGGAGCCAGCGCGGTGCTCACGTACCGCGGGGCCAATCCGGTCGCCGGCTCGACGGTCGGAGGGTATGCGGGCGGTGGCTGGACGCTCCTCTTCGCCGCCGGCCTCGATTCCGCCACGAACGAGACGTACACGGTGAACTCCACGGTCCTCGGGAACCTCACGTCCTACTGCACGTACACCCAGGTCGCTTCCGGGACCTCGCTCACCCTGCCCGCGTTCACCGGAAACCTCTCTTCGGGCAAGGCACCGGCTTGGGAGTTCGGCTACCGGAACTCCGCGGACGTCATCGCGATCGTGTCGGTCATCAACGGCCACGGGAGCGTGCTCGCCACCCTCTCGGGCGTCGACTGCGCCTTCTACGCACAGCTCTTCACCCCCGTGTCGGGGAACGTGATCGACAGCTCCGCCGCGGCGGCAGCGGTCGAGCCGAACGCCTCCGCGTTCCTCACGGCTCACCCGGGGGTTTCGGCGGAGTTCGGGCTGATCGGTGGACTGACCTTCGGCAAGGCCTCCCTTCCCGCCGAGTGGGAGGTGGAGTACTCTACCTGCACGTTCGGCCCGACCGCGTCCGGTACGGGCGACGTATTCAACGCCACGGTGAACGCCCTGACCGGCCACGTGCTCGGCTGGAACGTCACGCTCGGCGCATCGTGCGGCGGCTCCACGACCGAGGTGGTCGTGGGCCCGAGCCCGGTCTTGACCTCCGAGTTCGCGGGAACGACCCCGCGGGCCGTCGCGTCCGACTGAACTAAGCGTCGAGCCGCCCCCGGCGCGTGGGGGGCGAGAGGCCGAGCTCCTCGCTCAGGGTGCGGCAGTTCACGGCCGCGTCGCCGCGGAAATGGTTATTGAAGAACCCGTAGATCGTCGCGACGCTCTCGGTCAGCGCACGCACCCGCGGCACCCAGGCCGTGAGCTCGGGCGCCGAGTACGTGTAGTCGTACCAGAGCGGGCTCCCGTGCCCGTGCCAGCGGATGTAAGCGAACGGGGCCGTCACCTCGAGCGCGATCGGAAGATGCGGGCCGTCCACCGTGACGTAGGCCAGGGAGAACTCCCGCAGCAGGGCGATCGACACCGGGCTGAGCCAGGAACGCTCCCGGAACTCCACCGCGACCGGGAGGTCCTTCGGGAGCGTCTCGTAGAACCGACGTACCGTCGTCGGTTCGAACGGGAGGGACGGCGGGAGCTGAAGGAGGGCGGCGGCGAACTTCCCCGCGTCGCGGATCGGCTTCAGGACCGCGAGGAATCGCGCGAGCTCCTCCTCGGTGCGCACGAGCCGAAGGTCGTGGGTGATCGTCTGGGGGAACTTCGCCGCGAACCGGAACCCCGCGGGCGTCCGCTTCACCCACGACACCGCCACCGACGGCGGCGGGAGGCGGTAGAACGTCGAATTGACCTCCACGATCGGGAAGAGCCCCGCGTAGTAGCGGAGCTTGTCGCTCGCCCCGCGGGGTGGGTAGACACGTCCCATCCACTCCGGGTAGTCCCAGCCGCTCGTCCCGAGGAGGATGTCCGTCATCCGCGCTCGTCCCGGACCGAACGGCGTCCCGCCCGGTAAAGATTGCGCTCGATAGGAACCGGCGCTCCAGCACCGTTCCGGCGGCGGGGAAACCCTAATAGGTCACCTCACCCGAGCGGGCGGGGAGGCGGCCGATGGTCCAGGTCGACATCGACATCGCCAAGTGTACGGGCTGCTCCCACTGCAAGGACGTCTGCCCCGTGAACGTCTTCGACCTCCGGCCCCGGGACCAGGTGCCGGACGTCGTGGATGACCCGACGGTCGGGGCAAAGTTCCAGTTCCGGGGGGAGAAGTCCCTCGCGGTCAACGGCCCGGAGTGCATCGTCTGCGAGGCCTGCCTGTTCGAGTGCGAAGGCGAGTGCATCCTGATTACGGACGACGAGAGCCACGTCCACTTCTCGGTCTACAAGTGACCTCCGTACCACCGGTGCCGGCCCAGTTCTTCCCGTCGAAGAGCGATCTACGCGCCTGGTTCGAGGCCCACCACACGGACACGGCGGAGCTGTGGGTCGGGTTCTACAAGGCCCACACCGGCCGGAGCGGGGTCGTTTACTCGGAAGCGGTGGATGAGGCCCTCTGCTTCGGCTGGATCGACACCACGGTCCGTCGCATCGACGACGATCGCTACGCGAACCGGTTCACGCCGCGGCGACCGAACAGTGGGTGGAGCACCGTGAACTTGCGTCGATTCGCGGAACTCGAAAGGGCGGGTCGGGTCCGCGATGCGGGACGACGCGCGTTTGAGCGACGACCACGGGCCCGAATCCGCCCCGAGTACTCGAGCGGTCGAACGTTCCGTCTCGCCCCCGCGTTCGCGGCACGGTTGAAGAAGTCGTCGGCGGCCGAGCGTTTCTTCCGCTCTCGCAATCGTGGATACCGTAACCGTGCCGCGTTCTGGGTGATGAGCGCCGCGCGCCCCGAGACGCGGGAGCGCCGGTTTGCCGCTCTCTTGGATGCCTGTTCCACCGATACGATTCCGCCCGCGCTCCTTTTGCCCGGTGAGCTGGCACCTCGCCCGGCGGCGCGGCCGGCGCGCCGCGCCGGCGGCGTTCGGGCGCCGCGCCCGCCTCACCGTCAGAAGCCGTCCGGTAGGGGTTAAATACGTCGGAACCCCGCCGACGCTGCCGTGCCCGAGACGCCCAAGCCAACGGGACGCACCGTCGTGGTCGGTGAGCGGGAGCTCGCCATCGGGTTTCGCTTGATCGGCCTCCAGGACGTCGTCGAGGTGACCCCCGAGAACGCGGTCGCGGAATTCGGGCGGGCGATGACCGGGGGCTTCACCCTCGTCATCGCCACGCAGTCGATCCGGGCTCAGCTCTCCGAAGCCGAGCGTGCGGCCGCCGATGCGTCGCTGAAGCCCCTCGTCGTCTTCGTCCCGACGCCCTCGGGCGAGTACGAGGTCGAGAGCGTCGAGGCGCTCGCGAAGCGCGTGCTCGGCGTCACGCTCTCGGTCGCCAAGTAGCGGAACGGGTCGGTCAATCG